>Ga0256834_1000354_pt1 | contig 33493 bp, 36 predicted proteins | sample 4281140metaG_FD_190536 | JGI IMG/M metagenome (GOLD analysis project Ga0256834, IMG submission 190536) | Hydrothermal vent microbial communities from East Pacific Rise, Pacific Ocean - 4281-140 | ecosystem: Environmental > Aquatic > Marine > Hydrothermal vents | place: Pacific Ocean: East...
TTTTGTAGTCATAGCGAAAATTGTAAGTCCTCCGAAAGCTATAGCAGTGAGGAAAAACGCTTCACCGATTACATAACCCATATTTGCCGAGATATAAAACGCAAGTGTTGGTGAGAGAGTAAATCCCGTCATAAATGTGAACGCAAAAAGCAATACCAAATTAAGAGGAGTTTTGTTTTTTGCCGCAAAAAGTCCGAATAGCAAAATAAATTCTAAAATTACAGCTCCCCAATAAGTGAATGTTAAAGAGCCCGTAGCCGATACCATATTGCCTACGAATCCCATTCCTACATAGGCACCTACCGCACCGGCTATTAGGCTTCCCGCAAGAAGTTGATAAGTGCGTTTTACGAATTCGTTGATATCTTCAATAACATGAGATTGTTGATAGCTATTTTGTTTTATTGTTTCTCTCATGGTATTGATGTTTGAGTTGGTTTTGAAATCGTTTGATGAAAACTTCATCGTAATCCTTTTTTTTGATAAATTATACTCTAAAAAGGATTAATCAACCGTTAAATTATAAGAAAAACTTAACGCTCGTCACTTATTTACACTTTTATTGTTTCGTAGGGTTTTTGATATTGAAATCGAAAAATTTTGAAGTGAATCCGTCTTTTATTTTAGCGTATTGAATTGAAGCTGCGTTTAGGTTATTCGCTTCTTGCCAAAGAAGTCCAAGACCGTATCTCGCTTCTAAATATTTAGGATTTTTGAGTTTGGCAAGTTCCATTAAAGCGACCGCGTTTGCATGGTGCCCAGCACCTATTGCTGAGACGGCCGCGTGATACATTGTGTGGGCGTCTTCTACGTTTTTGTTGTTGATTAGGTCGTTATATATTGTGTAGCTCTCTTCGAAATGTTTTGTAAATAAATCCGCATAAGCGAGTCTTTTAAGTACAGGGATTATGTCAAACGTTTCGGTTTTCGCTTTTTGTAAAAGCTGTAATCTGACTCTATATAAAAGTCCTGAAATTTTGGCAAATTCGAAATACCAATCTCTTGCTATTTTCGCTCCGTAGTAAAAGTCGTTTAAATTTACTTTCATAGTCATAAAAAAGCTTTGGTAATTTTGTGCCAATTTTTGAATCGGCTCGCCTTTATTCGAAGCGTAAAAATATAAAAGATTGGCAATAAGGTCTTTTTCGAACATACTTTTTAATTTCAACGCTTCATAGGTGAAATCTTTGTTAAAAAGCGCTTTTATGGTTAGATTTGTCAAAATCCACATCGGAGTTGTTTTTTCTTCTTTTTCGGCGAACGCCGCCATTTTTACGGTGTCGTTCGTATAAATTGCGAGCATTGCGTCTTCAAGAGGATTGTTTATCAAATCTTCTTTAACCGAAGCTAAAAGGTATTTGTTTCGGATATTGCTTTTATCTGCTGCAAAAAGAGCGAAAATCCCGCTTTTTAGGTCGTAAGGGTTTAGGTGGTAGGCTCTTAGGAAATGTTTGTAGGCGTTTAGATAATCCCCGAGTTGTGCGTATGTTAGGGCTAAATTGTAATGAAGAATATATGAATCGGGGTTTGTTTTTATGAGTTTTTGAAATTCTTTGTTTGCGAGATAAATATGTCCGTTTATTGCGTATTTTATGGCTTTTGCTATTTTGATATTAAGTGTAGAATATTTAGCCGTTTTTTTGAGGTAGTGAGTAGCTTCTTCTATCGAATTTAGCGGAATACCCGCAATACCTTTTTTTAGATAATCGATTGTCATATTGACGTTGAATACTTTATATGGAGCGAAATAGAAGAATAGGTCGTAATAGTCGCTTCTTTTTTTAAGGAATGTCTTTTGAAACTCTTTTTGAGCGGTTTTTACTTCAAAAAGGGAAGGTTTTAGGAAAACTTTTATAGGGTAGATGTTTTCGTTTGCGAATTTTTTAAATATTTTACTTGCCTCTTTGAAATAAGATAGTTTCAAATCCACAAGCCCAAGAGCGAATTCTCCTATTTTAGAATCGCTGTTTTTGAGATAACTTCTCGCGCTTTCATACTCTCCGGCTCTTGCTAAATCAAGCCCTTTATAGAGACTTTTTTCTACGTATAAAGAGGCTTTTTTCGGGTCGTTGTAGTATTCGTAAATGTTTCCTAATAATCGTTTGCTTTTTTCTTCGAAATCGGTAGGTTGGATAAGTGCTGGGATAGATTCGTATTCGTATCCCATATAATACATCACAACCGCATAATAAAACGGATAGTTTTTGTTTTTTGCTATTTCCGGCAAAAACGTATATGCTAAGTTTCGGTAATAATCGAAAAGTTTGTAATCTTTAAGCATCAAAGCGCAGTATGCCGCGTTTATGGCGCTTAGGGTTCTGTTTTCTTTGTTTTGGATTGCTTTTTGGAAATATTTGAGGGCTTCTTTGTAGTTTTTTTCTTTTATTTTTATCACTCCCAAGTTATACATCGAGAGACTTTTTGCAAAAGCCGAAAGTTTCGTGAGTATTTCAAGGGCTTTTTCTTTTTGACCGCTTTTATATAGGATAGTCGCTTTTTTTACGAGAATATTTATTTCGTTTTTCGGGATATGTTTTTTTTCAAGTTTTTTTACTATCTGATTAACGTTAAAATTATCTTTTTTTTGCTCTTTTTTCTTTGTAACGACAACGGCGAGAAGTATTAAAAGCATAATAATCACCAAAAGAAGAACGATAATGATAATCAATATAAGTTTGTTTTTTTTATCTTTTTGTTCTTCTTCAGGCTCTATTACTATTACGTTTTCTTCTTGGGCCACTTAATTCCTTATAAATATTTTTTTAGAACTTCAGGTATTTCGATTTTTCCGTCTTTTGTTTGATAGTTTTCCATAATAGCCACAAGCGTTCTTCCGACAGCCAAGCTGCTTCCGTTTAAAGTATGTACGAGACGATTTTTTTTGCCGTCTTTATATCTGATTTTGGCACGTCTTGCTTGGAAATCTCTGGTATTTGAAACCGAGCTTATTTCTCTATATTTGTTTTGGCTTGGAATCCATACTTCCAAGTCTATGGTTTTTGCCGCACTAAATCCCAAATCTCCGGTGCAAAGCATCACTTGTCTATATGGAAGTCCTAATTTTTCAAGGGCATTGCTTGCGCACTCGACCATTTCTTCAAACATCTTATCGCTATCTTCCGGACGCGTAATAGCTACGAGTTCGACTTTGTCGAATTGGTGCTGACGGATGATACCTTTTGTGTCTTTTCCGTAGCTTCCGGCTTCTTTTCTAAAGCACGGAGTATAAGCCGTTAGTTTGATAGGTTTATCCAAATCTTGGATGATTTCGTCTCTAAAGAGATTTGTAAGTGGTACTTCTGCTGTCGGGATGAGGTATAGGTTTTCGTCTTCGATTTTGAATAAATCCTCTTCGAATTTAGGAAGTTGTCCGGTTCCGGTCATAGTTTCTCTATTTACCATAAGAGGCACCCAAACTTCCTCAAACCCCCACTCTCTGTTGTGGTCTAAAAAGAAGTTTATTAAAGCTCTCTCGAGTCTTGCCGCTTCGTTTTTCATAACGGTAAAGCGGCTTTTTGCGAGTTTTACGCCTCTTTGGAAATCGAGCCAACCGAGTTTCTCCCCGAGTTCGTCATGGCTTTTCGGTTCGAAATCGAATTGAGGAATTTCTCCTACTCTTTTAATTTCCACGTTGTCGTTTTCGTCTTTTCCTACGGGTACGTCGCTATCCGGAATATTCGGGATGATAAGGGCTTTTTGCATAAGGTTTTCGTCTATTTTTTTGAGTTTTTCATCAAGAAAATCTATTTCTTCTTTGATTTTCGATACTTCTTGTTTTATTTTTTCGGCTTCTTCTTTTTTGCCTTCTTTCATTAATTTTCCAATCTCTTTTGAGAGAGTGTTTCTTTTGTTTTGGAGTGTTTGAATCTGCTCCAAGAGCTTTTTTTTGCTTTCAAAAAGGCTTTTTATTTCTTTTAATATATTTTCATCAACACCTTTTAGTTTCAATCTCTCAGAAACGTTCTCGAAATCTTTTTCAAGAAGCTTTAAATCTATCATTTATATCCTTTTTGATGTTAATTTATGCTATTTTTTTAAATTTGGTATAATATATCGGTAATTTTAACATAAAAGGAGAGCTAAATGAAAAAAGGTTTATTGTTACTCGGTCTTAGTGCGTTCGAGGCAACTGCACTAATGGCTGCCGAAATTAAAGTTGGTATTTTACAACCTCTAACAGGTCCGATTGCATCATTCGGTCAAAAAACACTTGACGGAATTAAACTCGTTCATGAAAAATACAACAAACTTCCAAACGGAGACACTATCAAATTGGTAATCGTTGATAACCAATTCGATAAAATCCAAACTGTAAACGGATACAACAGATTGGCAAGCGATGATAAAGTTGTTGCAATCGAAGGTCCTCTTGCGAGTTCTATGGCTTTAGCTGTTAAAAGATTCGCAAACGACACTAAAACACCTACCGTAACTCAAATCGCTACTAACCCGAGAGTTACAAAAAACACTAAATATATCACAAGGGCGTGTTTTACTGATGATTTCCAAGGTACGGTAGCTGCTAAATACGCATTAAAACATCATCTAAATAACGCTGTTGTAGTATTCGATATGAAACAAGACTATTCTGTAGGTCTTGCAAAAGCATTCCAAAAAGCTTATAAAAAAGGCGGAGGAAAAATCTTAAAAGTACTTTACATCAACTCGGGTGACAAAGACTTCAACGCTCAAGTAGCACAAATTAAGAGATTAAATCCAAAATTCATCTATACACCTATTTATGCACCTGAAGAAGGACTATTCCTAAGACAATTAAGAGCTGCCGGAGTAAAAGCTCCTGTAATGGGTGGAGACGGTATTGCAGACCCTGGACTACTTAAAAAACTTGCAGGAAGTGCTGCAAACGGTGTAATGTATACAGACCATTTCGACGCGGCTAAAGCTCCGACTCCATTATCAGCTCAATTCATTAAAGATTTCAAAGCTAAATACGGAAGACTTCCGAGTGCATTCGCAGCAACCGGAGCTGACGGATATCTATTGATTTACAACGCTGTAAAACAATGTGATACAAACGCTAATAAAGCGGATTTGGCTAAATTCAAATCTTGTGTTAACAACGCTTTAAGACATACTAAAAACCTTGAAGCGGTAACAGGATATTTGACAATTGATCCTAATACAGGAAACCCAATCAATAAACCTGCGGTTATCGAAAAAATAGTAAACGGTAAAACAGAGTTCGTAGAACTTGTAAAACCGTAAATATAATAACTTTTCCCCTTTGGGGGGATATATTTAAAAGACGTTAAGTAATGCGCTTTTAAATATATCCGATTATTATTGGATATAATAATCAAAAAACAAGTTAAAGAGGACAACAAATGGGCTTTTCATTACCTGTAAAACTTAAAGACGGAATTTATTGGGTAGGTTGCGACAGCGCAAGACTTCTTAATTCCAATATGTATCTTATTAAAGATGAAGACGTAGGAGTTTTGGTAGATCCTGCATGGAGTCAGTCGGGGTGTTTTTATGACAAGCTTTCTACTCTTATGGATTTGGATAAAATCAAATACGTTATCGTTCAAAATTATGAACCGGATACCGTAAAAGCTCTTGAACTTCTTAAAAAAACGCTTAAAGATTTCCAAATCGTAACTCATTGGAAAATTTCTATGTTTTTAAATAAATTCGATTTAAACGTACCAATGTATATTATTGACGAAAACGATTGGAAACTTAAACTTCCGACAAAAGAGTTGGAATTTATTTTTACGCCGTTTAATTATTTTGCGGGAAGTTTTTGTACGTATGATAAAACTTCAAAAACAGTATTTAGCGGAGAGCTTTTTAGTGTCGTGAAAAACAAATTCGGTCTTTACGTGGATAAAGAACCGTTGTATTTGTATTCTCTAAAAACGTTTCATAAGCTATATTTACCTCTTGAATACGCAAAAAAAGCGGTAAAAAACATACCCGAAGAAGTAGAGCTTATAGCACCTAAATACGGAAGCGTACTTGAAGACGAGTTTATTCCTAAAGCCAAAAAAGAGATTTTATCTATCGAAAAAGAGTTTGATTTCGATAGCGTAAGAGAAGATATTATGAGCAATCTCTACAAAGATTTGGTATATCTTGATTTTAAAGATGCGTTTAAAAACTTATTTAAAAATCTCCAAAAAGCTATCGAATCGATTATTATGCTTGAATTAAAAGTCGAAAACGAAACTCTTCATCAAGGACTTAACAAGTCAAAAAGTATAATTAAAAAAGACGGAGAAATAGAAGGAATTAATGCCGAATTATCGGTAGGATTAAGCAACTCCGGATTAAATGAAGAGCTGACTCAGTTTCTTGAAAGTTTATTAGATAGACTTTTATATCCTCTTGTTAATTCATATAAAAGAGAACAAATTCTTAATAAAAACAAATATGAAAGAAATCCTATTTTAGATCCGTTAACAGGACTATTCAGTGTAGAATATTTAGAATTTTTAAAACCTAAACTAAAGCAATCGGTCAGATATAAGTTTCCTATTACAATGGGAGTTGTGAATATAGACTTTGACGAACAAACCGGAAAACTTTACAAAGAATGTATTATCAGAGAAGCGGCTAAATATTTACAAAATCATTTTAGAAGTTCGGATGTTCTTTTGAGAATCGACGAAGGTAAGTTTTTGATAGTTATGCCGTTTACGTTTGAAAAAGATGCTAAGAAAAAAATGATGTTGGTAATTGACGGATTGAATCAAAAAGCGTTTTGCGGTACGAAAAATATGCATGTAAAAGCTAAAACTTCAGTATTGGAATACGATAAAGAATCTACTTTGGAAGACTTTCTTAAAAAACTTGACAAATCAACTTTCGAACCGATTTTTATCACCTATTTATCATGATTAACTCGTAAAATACCTCCTTAGATACGTCTAAGGAGGTAAAAGTGAACAAACGCTACATAATCGACGAAGAAGTAAGATTTGAAGACGTAAATCCTACAAACAGACCTGTTGTAAGCAGAACCGATATCCACGGAAATATTTTGTATGTTAATTCGGTATTCGCAAATATGTGCGGGTATAAAAAAGAAGAGATGTTAGGTCGTCCGCATAGAATCATCAGACACCCCGATATGCCGAAAAAAGTGTTCGAGGAGATGTGGAAAACGATAAAAGCGGGAAAAGAATGGCACGGATTCGTTAAAAATTTGAGAAAAGACGGTCGATATTATTGGGTGGACGCTCATATTTCGCCTGTAAAGAAAAACGGAAAAATTGTGGGGTTTATTTCTGTAAGAAGAGCTGTAAATGACGATATTAAAAGGGAGATGGAAAAAGAATATGCGAAAATGAGATAAAATGAGTGTTCGTTATAATAAGCGAGGATGAAAAAAGGGGTTGCAATGAACGATTTTAATATTACAAACGAAATGAAATTTTTGGATGAATTTGAATTTGAAAATAAACCTATTATTACAAGAACCGATAAGGAAGGAAATATAATTTTTGCCAATTCTTTATTTAGTAAAATGAGCGGTTTTTCAAGAGCCGAATATTTAGGTCGTCCTCACAATATCGTAAGACATCCCGATATGCCAAAAGAGATTTTCGAACAATTATGGCATATGATATTAACAGGTAAAGCTTGGAACGGATATATCAAAAATAGAACCAAATGCGGAAAATTTTATTGGGTTGAAGCGTTTATTCAACCTGAATATGAAAACGGGATTATTACTGGGTTTGCTTCTTTGCAAAGAAGAGTTTCTATTAAAGTTATTAGACGTTATGAAAAAATTTATAAAGAAATGAGACTTAAGGAGCTAACAAGAGGATAAACCCTTTTAAACTTGATATAATAACCTTAAATTAAAACAAAAGGTTAGGGAAATGAGTATCGGGTTTATCCTGCAACAAATTATCAACGGCTTTTCTCTTGGAAGTATGTATGCCTTGATTGCTATCGGGTATACGCTTGTATACGGGGTGTTGAGACTTATTAACTTCGCACACGGCGATATTATGATGGTCGGTGCGTTTATGGCATTTATTTTCTTTAAGATTTTAGGGCTTAATTTTTACGTTGCGGTATTGTTTTCTATTATTTTTACCGCAATTGTTGGTATTCTAACTTACGTGAGCGCCTATAAACCTCTACTTGACAAAGGCGCTCCTAAAATTTCTCTTTTAATTACCGCTATTGGTATTTCGTTTTTCTTAGAATCTTTATTTAACGTAATTGCAAACCAATATTTAGGTGGGACATATCAGGCGTTTTATTTTCCGAAATGGTTTTCTCATATTATCCATATCGGTAACGTAACTATTCCGGTACTTACGATTATCGTGCCTGTTTTGACTTTGTTGCTTTTAGGTGTTGTATTGTTTATTCTTTATAAAACGAAAGTGGGGATTGCTATTAGGGCTCTTGCATTTGATATCACTACGGTAAAACTTATGGGTGCGAATTCGAATATGATTATCGCTTTTGTTTTTGCTTTAGGTAGTGCCCTTGCCGCGATAGGCGGTGTCGCTTATGCTATGGCATATCCGAGTATCGACCCTTATATGGGGATGCTTGTAGGTCTAAAAGCGTTCGCAGCTGCTGTTGTTGGAGGAATCGGAAGTGTAACAGGAGCGGTAATCGGTGGATTTATTTTGGGATTTGCCGAAGTTGCTATTCCAGGATTTTTCCCTGAACTTGGGGGATGGAAAGACGCTTTTGCGTTTATTTTCTTGATTTTCGTATTGTTATTCAAACCGACCGGAATTATGGGTATCGACTTTGAAAGACAAAGGTTTTAAAATGATGAGCGCAAAAAAATACTTCGCTTTAATAGCGGCTGTTACGGCTGTTTTTATCGCGTTTTTATACTTTTCACCGAAACTTTTTAATAGTTATACGTTAATTGTTCTTGGTAATATTTACATTTTTATTATTTTGGCTGTTAGTTACAACCTTATCAACGGTGTAACGGGACAGTTCTCGCTCGAGCCGAACGGATTTGTCGCAATAGGTGCTTATGTTACGGCTATTTTGATGTTATCACCGGAAATAAAAGAAGAACTCTATATGCTTGCGGAGCCGTTGCCGCTTATAAAAGACGTGTTTTTGCCTAATCCGTTTTTAACGCTTCTTATAAGCGGTATAGTTTCGGCATTGCTTGCATTGACTTTAGCTTTCCCTGTTTTTAGGGTTAGAGGAGACTATCTTGCTATCGTAACGCTTGGATTCGGGTTTATTATCAGAATCTTTTTAATCAATAACCCTGAAATTTCAAACGGTTCTATGGGACTTGATTCGATTCCCGGGTTTGCGAGTTATTTTTGGATAGGTATTGCTTGTATTTTGACGGTGATATTGATTTATAACGTCGTATATTCTAAGTACGGACGTGCGATGAAAGCCGTAAGAGACGACGAAGACGCGGCACTTGCCATGGGTGTTAATACTTTCAAAATCAAAACTCTTGCGTTTATGACGAGTGCGTTTTTTGAGGGAGTAGGCGGAGGACTTCTTGCAAGTTCAATCGGTGCTATTAGTCCGGATCAATTTACTTTTATGCTTACGTTCCAATTATTGATTATTATCGTACTTGGCGGGCTTGGAAGTATGAGCGGTGCAATTTTGGGTACTATTTTGGTACTTGGAGGAATGGAGCTTTTAAGACCGCTTGACGATGCGAACTGGCATTTAGGTTCTATTCACGGAATTCCTGGGCTTAGAATGGTTATTTTCAGTCTGTTATTGCTTTTGATTATGCTTTTTGCAAGAAGAGGACTTCTTGGAGACAAAGAGATTTGGGATTATTTCAAACTCAAAAAAAACGGTGTGAAGTAACAATACACGGCTGAAAAAAGCGTAGAAAAATTGATGAAAAAAATAGAAAAATATGATATAAAGAGTAAAAACTAAGGAGACTTAATGAGTGATATTTTAAAAATCGGAAAATACGAATTTACAAGCAGACTTATTGTAGGAAGCGGAAAATATCCTGATTTCAAAACAACACGCGACGCAACTCTTGCAAGCGGTGCGGAGATGATTACGGTAGCTGTTAGAAGAGTGAATATTTTGGACCCGAACGAAGAAAACTTAATGGACTATTTCAAAGACACCGACGTTCAAATCCTTCCGAACTCTGCCGGATGTACGACGGCGGAAGAAGCTATTACGCTTTTTAGACTTGTAAGAGAAGCTACGGGAATAGATATTATTAAACTCGAAGTTATCGGAGATACCGCAAAAACATTATATCCCGACGTACTTGAAACTCTAAAAGCTTGCGAAGTACTCGCAAAAGAAGATTTTACGGTTATGGCATACACAAACGACGATCCGATTATGGCAAAAAGACTCGAAAACGCAGGAGCTGCTGCGGTAATGCCTCTTGCTGCGCCTATCGGAAGCGGTCTTGGTGTTCAAAATAGATATAACGTAGTATTCGTAAAAGATGCCGTAAACGTACCGGTAATCGTAGATGCGGGGATTGGTACGGCAAGTGACGCGGCCGTAGCTATGGAGCTTGGGGCTGACGGAGTGCTTACGAATACGGCTATCGCTCAAGCAAAAAATCCTATCGCAATGGCAGAAGCAATGAAACATGCCGTAATTGCCGGAAGAATGGCGTATAAAGCCGGAAGAATTCCGAAAAAACCTTATGCTACGGCAAGTTCTCCTCTTGAGGGATTAATTGAATTCTAATGTTTTAGAGAAAATCTTTTTTCTCTTTTTATTTCTTCTTTTAGTTTATATCATCTCCGCTTTATATCTATATTTGACGCAAAATTCAAAGGTTTTCCAAAGAAAATACGCAAAAGAATATACCCCGAAATACGCTAAAAAACTCTATTTTACAACAAGTGACGGAAAAAGACTTGAAGGCGCTTATCTTGAAAATAAAAAAGGTGCTCCTTTAGTACTATATTTTAGCGGAAATGCAAATAACGTTATCGAGTTTATAGATAATATTGCCGTAAATATTAAAGATTATAACTTTTTGGGCTTTAATTATCCGGGATACGCCGGAAGCGAGGGTGAGCCGTGTGAAGAGTGTATTTTAAAATACGCACTCGAAATATTCGACAAATACAAACCTCAAATATTAATAGGGCGAAGTTTAGGTACGGCAGTGGCAACTTACGTTGCTGCAAATAGAGATGTTGAAAAGCTCGTGCTTATAACGCCTTTTGATAGTATCGAGCATATTGCTCAAATAAGATATCCAGTTTTACCGATATCTTTGCTATTAAAACATAAATTTAAAGAAGTGGAATGGATAAAAAACGTTAAAGCTCCCGTAAGTGTTTTGCTTGTCAAAAATGATGATATTATTCCTCAAAAATCTATCGACAACCTCCTAAAACATATTCCAAACCTAAATAAAAAAATCGAAATAGATGGCGTAACCCACGGCCGGATATACGAATATCCGAATATTTCAAAAGTGATAGAGGAACTACTAAAATAAGGATTTGAAATGATAGATTTCGATAAAAATAAAGCCTTAGAACTTGCCAAAAATCTCTCGGATAAATTTTCCGCCGAAGAGACTAAAGAGTTTATTAAAAAGTTTTCCGACCTCTCTTTTATCGATGATTTGAAACTGCTTTTTGGGATGATTACGGACAAAGAATATAGCATTGACAAAAAAACATATCTTATAATTGCAGGAGCGATAGCATATGTCGTTTTGCCAACAGACATAATTCCCGATTTTATCCCCGGAGTAGGGTTTGTGGATGACGCTTTTGTTATCGGAATGGTAGTAAAACAACTAAAAAATGAAATCGAGAGTTATAAGAGGTTTAAAGAAAATTTATAATTTCATAAACTTTTCAATATATTGAATTATATAATTATCTATTTCTTTTTTTAACCATTTAGGACTTACTACTGCAAGATGTGGTATCCACATGAGAAGTTTATGAATTATTTCGTTTTTGTCGGTAATTTCAAGATAGATTGTAGAAGTTTCGTCACTGTTTTTGATAATTTTTTGAGTTTTTGATATCGGAATTCTTTGGAGATATTTAGTTGCAAATTCATCTGCAATTAGTTCCACTAAAAATGGTGTACCTTTAGGCTTAAACCAAATATTAACAGCTTTATCAACATCTTTTAAAATGTTTTCTTTTATATCAAAAGTTTGATTAGTTACCTGAAGCTCATGAATGCTTTTAATATGATATGTTCTGTATTCGTTTTTGTGATTTAATGCATTTACGTACCAATATCCGTCGAAATTTGAAATTTTAATAGGCTTTATTTCCATGTTTATGAGTCTTTTATTCATTTTGTACTTCATTTTAATTATTTTTTTCTGTTTTATCGCTGTTTCTATTTTTTTTAAAATTTGAGGGTCTATTTTTTCTATATCAAATTTTGAATAAAAGACGTTTTCTTTACTTATAAGTTTTAACTTTGTAAGTAAGGGAGAGATTTTTTCTTCAATACCGGCATTTTTAGCAATTGATAAGATTGCCTCGAAAATAGTCTCTTTTTCATTATCAATAATTGTGTCAAGATAGTATTTTTTGCCTTTTTTTTGGATATTAAATCCCGCTTCTCTTAGATAATTTATATATCTTTGAGCCGTTCTTTTTGAAACACCGTATATTTTTTCAATATCTGATGTGCTTAGATTTTCACCTTGATAAAATTTATTAATCAATTGAAGCAAAATAGAAAGAGTTTTTGTATATTCTTTTGCTTTCATAAATAAGCCTTTTTTATTATTTTATCAAAAACGACACAATCTGAACATTTTGTTTTTTATAATTAACAAAATTAAACAAAAGGGTTTAAATGTTGAAAATAAAAGATAGGATATCGTTATGTAAAAAGTTAGGTTATACTAATTTAACTGCGTGTTTGGAAAAAATTGAATATTTGGAACAAAATGGGATAGAAGAGTTTTTAAAAAAAGATTTTCCTTATGACTTTGTGCTTGGTAATGAAGTCTTTTTAAAAAAGGTTATTGAAATTTGTGGTGATGAAAAAGATTTAAAATTTTTTGAAAAGTTGAGAGAAAAAATGAGTAAAAAACCGGGAAGTTTATTTGTTAATACGAAATTCAAAAAAATCTCACAGCCGATTTTTTCGTTAGCTGCAATGCAAGGGTTATTAAATATTTCTATTGATAGAAAAAATTTTGAAGATAAAAGCCAAGAACTTGAATATGTTAAGTTTTATGTAAATAGGCATTATTTGGAAAATAACGGTAAGTTGAAGCTGTGGGGGAAAATTCAAAGTTATATTTATAAAAGTGATAGTTTTGATAAATATATCGTTTTTGATGTCGATGGTAATATAATAGATGAATTAGAAAACTTTAATCCAAAAAAAATTTTTAAATAGGAGGAAGAATGAAAAATCAATATTTCGGAGATATTCATGATTTTAAAAAATATACGTTGTTAAATTGGTTTATGAAAGGATGTAATGATAAGTTAATGGTTGCTTGGTATTTAACTAATGATGACGATTCATCTGACGGAGGAAAGAAAAAGTATCTTGAGGAAAAGATTGATAAAGAAAATAAAGAATTTGAAAAAAACAAACATATAGGAATTTGTAATAGGGAGCTGTTTGAATTTTTAGTGAAAAATCATCAGAAAAAAAATATTGGGGTAATTATGGAAAAAACGAATAAGAAATATATTTGTGAAAATGGAAATATTTCGTTTTTTGATAAAAAATTAGATGATATGGATAGAAAGGAGTGGTTTAATGAATTAAAACAAGAATTAAACAAAACACAATGCGATATAGTTTTTGCGGATCCTGATAACGGTATAAAATTTAATAACGAAGAATCAAAAAAACATATAAAACTGTCTGAAATTAAAGAATTATGGAAAATGGGAAAATCTTTAATTGTTTATCAACATTTTTTAATGGTGGATCATCAAGTATTAATGGCTGGTTTGATTTATAGATTATATAATGAATTAAAAGCTATTAATAAACCTTTCGTAGCAATTGTATATTCCTCTAACGTTGCAATGATTTTTATTTTGCAGCAAAAACATAAAAAACAGTTTGAGAGTCTAAAAAAACAGCTTGAAAAATGTAAAGATTTGAAGTTTTTAGATGTTTTTTCTTTTAACAGTGAAAATATTAAAATATAGTTGGCATGAAAAAGCATAGAGTTGGTGAGATATGTTTTTATGTAGAGGTTGATAATATTATTACAAAAGCTCTTGTGAATTTTCTAAAATATATGGAAAAAAACGATAGTTACGGTTTTTTATTCTATAGGATTTTAGATAGTAAAAAACTAAGATTTTATGGAAAGTTTGAAGAAATCAACGAATTATTAGACAAAAGCAAGTTTTATTTTTTCTTTTTAAATGATACTGAAGAGAGTTATTTTAACAAAATTTATTCTGATATTGAAAGTTTTGAAAATTATATTATGGGCTTTCATAAAATAGATAATGAAACATATGTGTTTGAAATAATCGATTAATTTTTATATTAAGGAACTTATAAGAGAACTATTAAAAAAATATCCAACCTAAAAAGAGCAGCTACAATGCAAATATTATAAATTTTATTTAGATTTATAAAAAACTCTCTATCAAAAAGCAAAAAAATTATTTTATTATCTATTTTTTATTCGAATAGTAATGAATTTAATAGTGATAAAATAAGCGCAGTTATGGGTAGGGCAAGCAATCCGAAAAATAAACTTCCTACAAGCGCTACACTAAAAGACGAGGATGTAGGAAGTGTAATCAAAAGAATTACAAAAAAACTTAACAAATATCCTAAAAATATATTATCCATAAATGTTTGAAGTATTTTTTTCATATGATAAGTATATCATTATTTGAAGTAAAAACGGATTGATGTTTTGTAGGCAAATTGGTCGGGCGATTTAAAAACGAGATTTAAAAAAAGTTTTACAAAACAACGAACATTTTTGGAGGTAATAGTGGGGGTATGATTAACTATCTTTGTGAATTACCGAATTTAAGGGATTTTTGAGACATTGAATGGCGGAGAGGGTGGGATTCGAACCCACGGTACGGTTGCCCGTACAACGGCTTTCAAGGCCGCCGCCTTCAACCACTCGGCCACCTCTCCACAAAAAATTGATAACTCAGATATAAGTTGCAGTGGTGCCCGGGGCCGGACTCGAACCGGCACGGGAAAAACTCCCGAGGGATTTTAAGTCCCTTGCGTCTACCAAATTCCGCCACCCGGGCATGGAAGTGAAAGTATATCAAAACATACTTAAAAATAACTTAATGGAGGCGCCACCCGGATTCGAACCGGGGATCAGGGCTTTGCAGGCCCCTGCCTTAGCCACTTGGCTATGGCGCCGATGTAAATTCAAAGCTTTGAATTTACTGGAGCGGGCTACGGGACTCGAACCCGCGACCTCCACCTTGGCAAGGTGGCGCTCTAGCCAACTGAGCTAAGCCCGCATTGTTATCGGACTGAAATTATATAAAAAAAAAAGAAAAAAAGCAATATTCCTAAGATTAAATTATAACTTAGGACCGGCTTTTTCGTATTCTTTTCCTTCAGGTACGTCTTCGTATCTTTTGAAGTTTTCGATAAACATTTCAGCAAGTTTTTTTAGTTGTTTGTCGTATGCTTCTTTGTCTTCCCAAGTGTTTCTTGGGTTTAGAACTTGTGTATTTACTCCAGGAAGTTCTTTTGGAATTGCTAAATTAAATACCGGAAGAGTTTCGAATTCGGCATTGTTAATGCTTCCGTCAAGAATAGCATTGATACATGCTCTTGTATCTTTTATACTCATTCTATGACCCACACCGTAAGGTCCGCCTGTCCAACCAGTGTTTACAAGGTAAACGTTTACGTTGTGTTCGTCGATTTTTTCACCGAGTAGTTTTGCGTAAACTGTCGGATGAAGTGGTAAAAACGGCTCACCGAAGCATGCACTGAAAGTTGCTACCGGTTCGGTAATTCCTCTCTCTGTTCCGGCTACTTTTGCAGTATATCCGCTTAGGAAGTAGTACATTGCTTGTTCTTTTGTGAGTTTTGAAACCGGTGGAAGTACTCCGAATGCGTCTGCTGTTAGGAATATGATATTTTTAGGATGTCCGCCTTGAAGAGTACATTCGTGATTTTCAATATGTTCAATAGGATATGAAACTCTTGTGTTTTCCGTTTTGCTTCCGTCTGTGTAATCCACTTCTCCGTTTTCTTTAATTACAACGTTTTCAAGTAATGCGCCTCTTTTGATTGCGTTGTAAATTTCAGGTTCGCTTTCTTTATCAAGATTAATTACTTTTGCATAACATCCGCCCTCGAAGTTAAATACGCCTTTATCGTCCCAACCGTGTTCGTCATCACCTATAAGTTTTCTTTTAGGGTCGGTAGATAGAGTCGTTTTACCTGTTCCTGAAAGACCGAAGAATAGGGCAACATCACCTTTTTCACCAATATTTGCAGAGCAGTGCATTGATAGTTTACCTTCAAGCGGCAGCCAGTAGTTCATCATAGTAAATATACCTTTTTTCATTTCGCCGCCGTACATTGTACCGCTCATTACCGCTAAATTTTCTTCAATGTTAAATGCAACGAAAATATCACTATTTAGATTTTCTTCTTTCCAGTTAGGGTATCTTGCAGGTCCTGCTACTAAGAAAGTGAAGTCGGGTTTAAAGTTTTTAAGCTCTTCTTCCGTAGGTAAAATAAACATATTCATAACGAAATGTGCTTGCCATGCGATAGGAGTTACGAATCTGATAGCACGTCTGCTCTCTTTGCTCGCTCCTACAAAAACGTCAACTACATATAATTCGTCATATTTTGAAAGTTCTTCTTTTGTGAAAGCTTCTAATTTTTTGAAAGTTTCAGGAGAGATTGGTTGATTGATGTTACCCCATGCAATGAAGTTTTCGCTTGGCGGTTGTTTTACGAAGTATTTGTCTTTAGGACTTCTTCCTGTGAATTCACCCGTATCTACAGCTGTCGCACCGCTTGCCGTTTCTACTACCTCGCCTCTTTTTAAGGCATCTGAGATTATTTTATCATAGCTCGGATTATGAATGATATTTTTTGCCTTAATCCCAATCTTGTCAAGTTCTTTTATCATAAATTTCTCCTAATAAATAAGTGTGGTTGTATGGAGTGTAATTATAACAAATTTTGCTTAATGGAAGTTGAATTCGGGAAAGTTTAAGGAAAAAGATTATTAATTAAGAAAAAAAGAAAAGGGGAGATTAAACGTCAGGTTCTACACCTGATTTTCTTAATGTCCACTCTACGAATTTGTAGCTTACGATAATAAGAATCGGCCACATAAAGAATAGAATAACACCCCAAGTAGTATCGATTTTATGTACCTCAGGGTTAATTCCGTTTGGCATTAACTTTTCCGAAGCGAAAAGGAATCCGCTGAAAAATACCATTAAAAGTGCTATTAATTTTTTCATTCCACGCTCCTTAATACGCATGAGATTCTGGGTCTTGGATTTCTTCTCTTGTAATAGGACCTTGTTTTTTCATTTGATACCATACCCAGATAATGTATCCAAGAACGAATGGTACCGCAACTGATACCCAACCCATTACTTCAAGAGTATATTTAGAACCAGAACTGTTTTGAATTGTTAAGCTGCTTTGTAAATCAGCATAACTTGGATAGAAAGGTGTTCCGAAAAGTCCTGCGATAACGAATACGATGATACCGATTAATACGATACCAAGTCCGCTAAACCAGATACCTTTGTTTGAACCTTTGAATGCTGTAACAAAAACTCCCCATACGAATAGTACAAGACCTGCTAAGAATAGGATTAAAGGAATTGCACCGAATGATAATAAGTTGTGTAAATATTTACCAGGTTCAAGGTAAACTTTTCCTGTTGGGTCATGAATGTCGTATGCATAACCTTTTAAAGTTAAAAGACCGTAAAGTACAACAAGTAATGCAACTAAAAGAATTACGAAACATCTTTTAACAACACCTCTTAATCTTTCGATTAGTTCAGGGAATTCGTTGTTATCGATGTCGTTGATTAGCCATAACGCACCAAGAATTCTTGCTGCTGCGAATACTAATACACCCATTGCAAGGTTGAACCATGCACCGTGTTTGAAGTCGATAGCAGCTTCAAGACCTCTTAAGTTGAAACCGTCTTTTGCCGTACCCCATTCAAGGATTCTTGTTACAGGATCGTATGTAAAGTTAGAACCTGTAAAGAATGTACCAACTGCCGCACCGATTAATACCATACCTACAACACCGTTGAAGTAAAGGAAGAATTTGTATGCACCTTTACCGATAAGGTTATTAGGTTTATTCATATATTCATAAGATACCGCTTGAAGTACGAATGCGAAAAGAATCAACATCCATACCCAATATGCTCCACCGAATGATACTGAGTAAAATAGTGGGAATGCTGCGTATAACGCACCACCGAAAAGTACTAATGTTGTAAATGTTAACTCCCATTTTCTACCAAGAGAGTTAAGAATAGCTCTTTCTTCCATTTCAGTTTTAGAAGTATGGAATAGTGTTTGTCCACCTTGTACGAATGTCATAAGGAGGAAAAGACCTCCAAGTACTGCAACAATAATCCAGAAATATACTTGTAAATAAAAGTGTGTTGCGTCCACTGTTATTGGTGCCCAAGTCATCAGTGCGCTCCTTTTGGTCCGTTTTTAACGACCGTAAATAGGATTTTAAGTTCAGCAATACCAAGAATTACGAACGCTGTTAAGAACATAAAGAATGTTGCTTGAACGTTTTGTAATGCGATTGGTGTTACTGATTCCGCTGTTGGAAGTACTCCGAATACTGTCCAAGGTTGTCTTCCGATTTCAGCTGTCATCCAACCGAAACTTGTAGCAATCCATGGAAGCGGTACAGAGATAACAGCAAGTCTTTGAACAAGTTTGTTTTGTACGAATGTACCTTTTAGGATTGATACATATGCTAAAAGGAATAATAAGATGAACCAGAATCCAAGTCCTACCATGATATGGAACGCATAGAATACCGGTGGTACTGGTGGATAAATTAGATTCGGATCAATGTTCGGATTAGCAAAATATCCGTAACCGATTAAGTCTGCTTTTGTAAGTTTAATTCCGTTTTTAGGGTCTTCCCAAATAACTTTGTAGAAGTCTGCTTTTGCAGCTTCCATTGCTGCTGTATCACCAGCTTTTTTAGCTTCATGATATTTTAATAAGTCATCTTTAGCTTCTTTACCAACTGCTGCAAGTTTGCTTAGAGGCCAAATACCGTATTCTTCGTTACCGTTAACTAAATCTTTTAGCCCAGGTACGAATGCGTTCGGATTTCTTTTTCCAAGTAGTGATAACATTTTTGGAAGTTCGATTTTAAATGCGAAACCTTCTTCATTACTTGTAACTTCAGTAGCTTTTAGATTTTTAGGAATACCGAATGCTACGATCGGTGCTCCTTTTTCACCTACGTAAAGACCTTCTGCAGAAGCGATTTTTGTAGGTTGAGTATTTGCAACTTCATAAGCATGTTCGTCACCGATTACCGCTACGAAAATTGAAGAAATAAGACCGAATGCCGCTGCAACTGTTGCTGATTTTTTAGCGAATTCTACGTGTTTACCTTTTAGTAGGTAAAGGCTTGAAATACCAAGTACGAAAATTGATGCAAGAGTATACCCCGCACTTACAACGTGTAAGAATTTAACTTGTGCTACCGGTTGCGTAATTAGCGCCCAGAAGTTTGTCATTTCAAGTCTTGAAGTGTCGATATTGAAGAAACCGAATTCATTGCTTGGATGTTGCATAAATCCGTTTGCAATCAAAATCCAAAGTGCTGATAGGTTTGAACCGATTGCAAGTAACCAAGATGATGCTAAGTGAACACCTTTGCTAACTCTTTTCCATCCGAAGAATGAAATTGCTGCGAATGTTGCTTCCATAAAGAATGCAACGATACCTTCAACTGCAAGTGGTGCACCGAATAAGTCACCAACAACCCATGAATAAGTTGACCAGTTAGTACCGAACTCGAACTCGTGAATAATACCTGTTGATAATCCAAGAGCGAAGTTGATACCGAAGATTAATTGCCAGAACTGAGTAATTTCTTTCCACTCTTGCTTACCGGTTTTTACATAGATTGTCTCGAAAAACGCTACGATAAAAGACATACCTAATGTAAACGGTACGAAAAAGAAGTGGAACAGTGCTGTCATTGCGAACTGAGCTCTCGCCCATTCAAGCATGGTTAAATCTACATGCATGCTATTCCTCCTTTTTTGTTGTGGTTGTAATTTTTGTCAGTTGTTGTATATACAGCTCTTGTTGAGCCGTTTTGCTTTGAATCTTCGAACTTAAAGTCGGAAAGAAAAAAGCCTTGATAACGACAAAAATTACAACCAATTTGATAATAATAATTACCCAAAGCTTTCGCCCGAGGTCCGACAGGTTTTTAAACCCGTCTATGTAAAAGAACAAAATTCGTTTAAACATAGAGCCCTCCTTCGAGGCTACCAAAAATTATATATCAATTTATTTTGGTAGTCAATAAAAATTAAAACAAAATTAATCGAATTTGTCGTTAATTTTACAATTGAATATTCATTTATTACATAAATTTTACATAAATTTTACATTGATTAAGAAAGTTCGAAATTATGGATTTTTTGAGAATTTGGTGAAAGGAAAAAAGGAGAGAGAAAAATTATTCGCTAACTTCCACAACTTTTTCTTCACTCTCCCATAGACCGTGTTTAGTACAATAAGCCATTGCAGTAAGTTTAAGTTTCGATTTTTTAGGGATGATGTAAAAATCAACTTCAACTTGGCTTTTTTCATTTCCGAGCGTACCAGGTGTGAAAGTGGCTTGACCAAGTAGCGTATCTCCGTCCCAAAGTTGAACGTATGCGATGTAATGGTCGAAATCGTCAGGGTGAGTGTATTCGTTACCAACTCTTACTTTTACTTTGAATTTTTCACCTTTTTTTGCAGTGTCTTCACAAATCACAAATGGTGAATGTCTGTCGATGTAATCTTTTTTTGCTTCTCTATCGATTTGAGAGATGTCTTCATATCTGTTGATTTTTGGCATATTTGCCTCCTTTTGATAAAATTTGTAATTAATTATAACACAAAAAAATAAAAAAGACAAAATTTATCTTTTATTTTTGGAAAAAAATTATAAAAAAGGTAACAATTGAAAAAAGTCGAAATTTTTACCGACGGAAGTTCCCTCGGAAATCCCGGGCCCGGCGGTTGGTGTGCGATACTTAGACATAAAGGCGTTGAGAAAACATTGAGCGGAGGAGAAAAGGAGACTACGAATAACAGAATGGAGCTAAAAGCTGTTATTGAGGGTCTGAGGGCTTTAAAATTTCCTTGCGAAGTCGATTTGTATAGTGATTCGACTTATGTGGTTAAAGGCATAAACGAATGGCTTGAAAATTGGGTGAAAAAAGATTTCAAAAAAGTAAAAAATCCCGATTTATGGCGTGAATTTTTGGAAGTTAGCAAACCGCATAAGCTTAACGTTTTTTGGGTAAAAGCCCATAACGGACACAGAGAAAACGAAATTTGTGATAAAATAGCAAAAGAGGAAGCAAGGAGATTCAGTGTTAATAAGTAAAAGCGACATAATCAAATATCTAAAAGAGATTCCCCCGGTACCTGAAAGCGTCAAAGCGTGTCTTGATTATTTGAAACAAGGAGAGCTTAAAAAAGCGGCGCTTGAGGCGGATAAAGATATCGTTTTGAAAAAACAGATAGAATCGATAGTAAATTCGGCGGCTTTTTCACTTCCAAACAAAGTCGAAGATACGGTACAGCTTTTTTCTATGATCGGACTTGAAATGGCAAAAAGCCTCGTTTATTCATATTTGGTAAAATTACTCTCTCCGAAAGAATGGAAGATTTTTGATATTAATTTTGCCGATTTTCAGGCGGCTTTTATGAAAATATACGAAGAAAATATGATTTTGGAATTCGGTGAAGATGTTTATAAAAAATATGCCGAAATAGGTGCTATAGTACCTGCTGCGGTTTGTGTTTGCGATTCGCTTTTGGGGGATAAAAAAGAGGATTTGGAGCTTATATTGGACGCCGCTCCTTTAGAATACGGCACTTTGCTAAAAAGAATGACCGGTGCGTCGCTTTTCGGACTTGCTGCTAAAATTGCCGAAATTTGGGGACTTGAAAAAGAAAAAACCGAAAGCTTGAAAAAAGCGGAGTGTGATGTTTGCGATAATGAAATCGCAGCGCTGATACATTTTATATTTTTCTATCTTAGCAGCAAAAAGCAGTTTTTGGATTTGAATTCTTTAATAGAATTTAAACCCGAATCGATAGAAAAAATACCAAAAACTTACGAAAGGATAATAAATGGTAGCTGAGGAACTGCAAAAGAGCTTGGGGTATCAGTTTAAAGATGAAAAATTGATAACCGAGGCTCTCACTCATAGAAGTTATACGAAAGATTTTAACAACGAAAGGCTCGAATATTTGGGAGATGCTGTACTTGATTTGATAGTTGGCGAGTATTTGTATCATCTTTTTCCGGATGCTGAGGAGGGAATGCTCTCAAAACTTAGAGCCGCTCTTGTTAATGAGGACTCTTTTGATAAACTCGCAAAAAAGCTTGATTTGGGAAAATATCTCTTTTTATCTCCTGCGGAAGAAAATAACAGAGGTCGTGAAAAACCATCTATTCTCTCAAGTGCTTTTGAGGCGTTAATAGGCGCTATTTATCTTGAGGCGGGATTTGATAAGGCAAAAGAGATTGCTTTGAGACTTATAAAAGAGGTGTTTCCTAAAATTACTCCCGAAGAGCTTTTAAAAGATTACAAAACGAATCTTCAAGAGATTACCCAAGCTCATTTCGGAGTCGTTCCGGAATATAGGCTAATAAGCGCAACGGGGCCCGATCATAGAAAAGAGTTTGAAATAGGTGTTTTTATCAACGATAAAGAGTATGCAAGAGCAAAAGGAAGAAGTAAAAAAGCGGCACAGCAAGAGGGAGCTCGTTTGACTATCGAAAAATTAAAAAAAGAGCTTAATTTAAAATAGGAGAGTTGATGTTTAATAGTTTCGGTGAGATTTTTAGATTTACGACATTCGGAGAATCACACGGCAAGGCTATCGGTGTGATAATCGACGGCGTACCGGCTGGGCTTAAATTTGACGAAGAGTTTTTGGTAAGCGAGCTTGATAGAAGAAGACCCGGAAAAAATCGTTTTGCCACTCAAAGAAAAGAGAGCGATACTCCGGAAGTTTTAAGCGGTGTGTTTGAGGGGATGACAACAGGTACTCCGATTTCGATTGTTATTTTTAATAAAGACCAAAAAAGCAAGGATTATTCGAATATAAAAGATATTTTTCGCCCGGGACATGCCGATTTTACTTATTGGCACAAATACGGCATAAGAGACTATAGAGGCGGTGGCAGAAGCTCTGCGAGAGAAACCGCAGCAAGAGTTGCAGCCGGAGCTGTAGCAAAGATGATTTTAAGAGAGCTTAATATAGAAATTGAAGCCGGAGTAGTGGAAATCGGAGGGATTAGAGCTGAAAATATAGATTATGAGTATGCAAAAAACTCGCCGATTTTCGCACTTGATAGCGAAGCGGAAAAAAAATGGATAGAAGCGATAGATAAAGCAAGAGAGGAGCATAACTCCCTTGGAGGAGTGGTGAAACTCAGAATAAAAAATCTCCCCGTAGGGCTTGGCGAGCCGATTTATTACAAGCTCGATAATATTTTGGCAAGTGCGATGGTTAGTATCAATGCCGTAAAAGGTATCTATATCGGAAACAGCGAGGCTCATAAACTAACAGGACTTGAAAACAACGACGAAATAAGCAAAGATGGCTTTTTGAGTAATAATTGCGGAGGAGTTTTGGGAGGTATCAGTAACGGAGAAGATGTCGAACTTGAAGTCTTTTTCAAACCGACTCCTTCGATTTTTAAACCTCAGAAATCTGTCGATATTTACGGAAACGAAGTTGAAGTAAACCTAAAAGGCCGCCATGACCCTATCGTAGCGGTTAGAGGTAGTGTTGTGGCCGAAGCTATGGCCGCTTGTGTGGTAGCAGATATGCTGCTTTTGAATATGACGAGAAAAATGGAATATATCAAAAAGATTTATCAATAAATATGAATAGCAAGCCATACTGCTATTTTTTTGGTTTTTAGAAGCGTATGGGGAGTATTTGCGGGAATAAAAAGATAATCTCCGGCTTTTAGTTTTTTAATTTCTCCGTTTATTTCTATTTTTGCGCATCCTTTAAGCAAAACTACGAATTCGTCTTCTTCTTGGCAGAAAGTTTGAGGTGTTTTTAGAGTGTTTGAAATTATTTTTTTTATTTCGACGTTTTTGTGTTTTAGGATAGTTTCGAAAAATTCGCTATCAAGAGGAGGCAGTTTTTCTATGTTTAGTAAGTTCATTCGCTTTTCTCCAAAATATTTTTAATGCTTTTTTTTCTCTCCAGCCGAGGTTGTAATATATGATTTTATCAAGATACTCTTTTGCTTCTTTGTAGCTTATTCCAAGAGATTCGGCATATTTTTTTAGGGTGAGATAAGGAATTTTTTGTTTTGTTTTTATGAACTCTTTAATAAGTTTTTCGTACTTTTCGTATTTTTTGTTTACGCAAAATAGAGCGAATACAAAAGGTAGATTATATTTTTCATACCAAAGTTTCGCTAAATCTTGGCAGTTTTTTTCTCTAAAAGCTTTGTCGCCGATTACTACTTTTCCTTGTATATTTAGGATTTTTGCAAGCACGTTTGAAGTGGCCGATTCGAAGTCGTCTCCGATTCCGGGGCATACGAGCACGCTTTTGACTTCTTTTTTCGCGGCTATTCCTACCGGAAAGCATTTTTGATTTTTTGCTTTGATAGATGAGATAAAAGCGGCTTCGATTTTGCCGTTTTCGAACCATTCGTTTATTTTAGCGGGGTAGGAACTTTTTACTTTTATCCCTTTTTTTTTCAAAAATTGATAAAATGGCAAAAGGTTTAAGTAATCAATGTGTCCGATTTTCATATAAGCCTTTTTTTCGTAATTTTAGCATAAAGGAATTAAATGGTAAGAGTTGAATTTTTAGGTCCTATCAATAAAGAAGCTATGGAGATTGACGTTAAGAGTTTAAAAGAGCTAAAAGAAGTACTAAGTAAAGACGAAGAGCTTAAAAGTTGGCTTAAGTCTTGTGCGGTTGCAGTAAATGACAAAATAGTGACTTCATTGGACGTAGAGCTTAAAGACGGAGACAAAGTAGTGTTGCTACCGCCTGTATGCGGAGGGTAGTCTTGAGTAAAAAGTGGAAAATGGAAAATTGAGAATGGAAAATGGATAATGTTGTTGAGAGAGGGTAAAAGAAGATAGCGAATAGATGAGGAAAAGAGAAAATATATTGAAATTGTGAAATTGGAATAGATAAAGAAGAGTGGATGAAATAATAGTAAAAGGAGTATAAATGGTTGAGGTATTTAAAGGCGGTGTCCCTGTAATTCCTACGCTTGAGAGGTGGTATGAGGAGTTTAAGCTCGAGGGGTACGGGGCGATGATTCCTTTTATCGGAATTGTAAGACCGGATAACGAAATAGAAGGGCTTAGTTTTGATTTGTATTTGCCGATGCTAAACGAGTGGTTTAAGAAGTGGCAAAATTTAGAGGACGCTAAAATTATGATGGCTCATAGTTTCGGGGATGTAATGGTAGGTGAAACGAGCTTTTTGTGCGCCGTATTTACAAAACACAGACGTGAGGGGTTTAAGTATCTTGAGGAATTCGTAGAGGATTTCAAAGCCAACGCTCCGATTTGGAAATACGACCTTAAAGGCGGCAAAAGGATTTTTGCAAGCGATAGAGCAAAAGAGCTTCCGGGAGCCGGACTTTTAGATTAGAATATATTCTACTATTTCTCCCGCTTCTTTCGTACCTTCGTTTTCATCAATTACGGCAAGTGCGTTTGAAAGGGCGATTGAGAGGTAGTTTGAGGTTTGTTGCGTGTATGCCGGAGTAAAGGTTACTTTTTCGTCGCACTCGATATTGCCTCTTATGAAATCGACTCTTCCTTCTTTCGCTTTTGTTTTTGTAGTTAAAACGGCTTTTTTGTATTCGTTTTGATAATTTACAATACCTGCCGCTTTTTTGACGTACGGAATTAAAAATTCAACGGCGTTTACAAGCAGTGCAGCAGGGTATCCCGGCAGTCCGAAAAATAGTTTTTTGCCTTTATTTCCGAAAATCAAAGGGCGTCCGGGGCGGATGTTTGTAGTGGTGAATTTTATATCGACTCCTATTTGTTTTGCTATCTCTTTTGTAAAGTCGTATTTTCCTTTGCTTGCACCCCCGCTTGAGATTAATATGTCGTTTTCTTCTATGGCGTTTTTGAAAACTTTTACCATTTCATCCAAATTATCTGGAAGTTTTCCGTAGTACGTAATATCGGCATAAGGTTTTAAAAGCCCTTTTAAAATATAAAGATTTGAGTTTTTCACTCCTGCCTTGTCGAGTGCTTCAAAGGGCTCTTTTACTTCGCTACCCGTAACTACGATACCGATTTTTACTTTTTTAAAAACTTTGATTTGATAGTGTCCCAAATTTGCGAGAAGCGCTACTTTTTTATAATCCAGAATTTCGCCTTTTTTTAAAACCACATCTCCCGTTTTTACTTCTTCACCCTCGAAATTTATCAAATCACCTTTTTTTACAGGTTTTTTTATAACGATATAATCTCCCTCTTTTTCTACATCTTCGATTCTCACAACGGCGTTTGCGCCTTTTGGCACCACTCCGCCGGTCATAATAAAAATAGCGCCATCTTTTAATTCTTTTTGGGCTTCTCCGGCAGGTGCTTCGTCTATTATTTTTAGTTTTGCCGGAAATGTCAGATTATCTACGTTTATGGCGTATCCGTCAACCGCACTTTTATCGCTTTCGGGAATATTGAATTTCGCCTTTATATCTTCAAATAACACCCTGCCTTCCGCCTCGTCAATCGTTATCGTTTCATAGTATTTTTGGGATGTAAGAAAATCAATTATCTCTTTTGCTTCGTTACGCGTTACTTTTATAAACATTTTTGCCCTTTTTATTTTTTGAAAAGTCTAATTTCATTAAAATTTGTAATTGTTTCGTGTTATTTAATCTTTATTGTTACTTGTTTTTTACACTATTATCTATTATCCATTGTCAATTATCCATTAATTACGGAATTTCTCCGTTTACAGCTTCAAGTAATCCTCCGTGAGCTCTTTTGATAACTTCTTCTTTGCTGATAACTTCACCTATTAAAAGTCTTGGTAGCCATATATCAAAAGCCGTTCTTTTAAAAAATAAAGCCGCCGCAGGTACGGCAACAACCGGCGTATCTTCTATCCATCCCATAGTCAGCATATTTCCGGGCTGAATAGGATTTCCTCTAATGTAATTTTTAACTCCGGCTTCGTGGATAGCTTTATACGTTACATCATCAGGGTCTACGGATGTCCCGCCTGTTAGGATTACGAGGTCGTATTTTTGTGCGAATTCTTTGATTTTGTCTCTTATTTGAGCTTGGTCGTCGGGTAAAATCACCTTTTCTTCGATTTCGCATAATAGCTCTTTTAGTTTTGGGCGAAGTTTTTCTTCGAATTTGTCTTTTATTCTACCTTTATATACTTCGTTTCCGGTGACGATAAGTCCCGCTTTTTTAGGCGTAAAAGGCACTACTTTTACAATTCCTCCCGCTTCTTTTGCGATTTTTGCGGCTTTTTCGACTTCGGCTTTTGGCGCCACAAGCGAGATGATTCTAACGGCCGCTAATTTATCGCCTTTTTTTACTACCGTATTGTTATAAATAGTAGGACAGCTCGGCTCTCCTATCGAATTAAATTCGTTTAGTTTTTCTACGTCTATTTTACATACACCGAATACATCGGAATAGATTGTTAATTTTCCTTCTTTCACCTCTTTTGAATGATAAGTGTTTTCACCCATTAACGCGTCGGCTAAGATATATGCCGCGTCATTTTCGTGGATTTCGTCTTCTTTTATCTCAAAAACGTAGATGTGGTCTTTTCCCACGTCTTTTAAAACGGGAATATCCTCTTCTCTTATTACGTGGCCTTTTTTGAAAATTCTTCCTTTGAATTTATCACCGTCGACTTTGGTGATATCGTGTAACAATACCTGACCTACGGCATCCTCGACTCTTATTTTTTTAGCCATTTTTCAGCCTTTTTGCCAAATTATAGCAAAAGAGGATAAAATTGCATTAAAAAAGGGCAGATATGAATATAAAAACTCCGGCTTATGTTATTGAAGAAGAACTTCTCGAAAAAAACCTAAAAATTCTTGATAGAGTACAAAAAGAGGCGGGTTGTAAAATTTTGGTGGCTTTAAAAGGTTATGCTACTTGGGCGACGTTCGATTTGCTTGAAAAATATTTGGCTGGCGCTACCGCAAGCGGACTTTGGGAAGCAAAACTTGCTCAAATGAAGCCTTGGGAAGTGCATACGTATTGTCCTGCGTTTAAAGAGGACGAAATAGATGAAGTAGCCGATATTTCCCATACGGTCGTTTTTAATAGTTTTAATCAGCTTGAGAGATTTGAGGATAGAGTAAAGAACAAAGCTTTGATAGGGCTTAGGGTAAATCCGGGAGTTTCAAGCTCGCCCGTGCCTTTATACGATCCGTGCGCTCCTTATAGTCGTCTTGGAATTACAAAAGAAAACTTTAGAGCCGATAAACTACAAAACGTCAGCGGACTTCATTTTCACGCTCTTTGCGAGCAGCTTGACAGCGCTCTTGAGAGAACGCTTGAGGGGTTTGAAAAGCTCTACGGCGAATATCTAAAAGATATGGAGTGGGTAAATTTCGGAGGTGGTCATCACATTACGCGTGAGGGATATAACGTAGAGAATCTTATAAGAATGATAAAAGAGTTTAAAAACAGGTATCCTAACATTAAAGACGTATATTTGGAACCAGGAGAAGCGGTAGGGCTAAATGCCGGATATTTGGTGGCCGAGGTGCTTGATATTATCGATAACGGAATGAAAATAGCCATTCTCGATACTTCTGCCGAGGCTCATATGCCCGACGTCCTTGCTATGCCTTATCGTCCTAACGTAAGAGGGGCTGGGAAACCGGGAGAGAAAAAATATACTTACAGATTCGGCGGGGTTACGTGTCTTGCAGGAGATGTTATAGGGGATTACAGTTTTGATGAGCCTTTAAAAATCGGAGATAAAGTTATTTTTGAAGATATGGCTATTTATACAATGGTGAAAAATACGGCGTTTAACGGTATAAGACTTCCGAGTATCGTTATCAAAAGAAAAGACGGCTCTTTGTGGACTACAAGAGAGTTTCATTTCGAAGATTTCAGAGACAGACTAAGCTAACTTCTTGACTTTTCTCTCTCTTTGATATAATATCGCCAAAAAAGGCGTATAGTTTATGGGTAAAAAACTGATTATTGTCGAGTCTCCGGCAAAAGCGAGAACAATTAAAAATTTTTTGGGTAAAGATTATGAAGTTGTTGCGAGTAAAGGTCATATAAGAGATTTGCCGAAGACTTCGTTCGGGATTAAAATCGAAGAAGATCAATTCATTCCTCAATATAGAGTCACAAAAGACCACCAAAGCGTTGCAAAAGAGCTTAAAGAAAAAGCAAAAAAAGCGGATATGGTTTATATTGCGACGGACGAAGATAGAGAGGGAGAAGCGATAGGATTTCATATCGCTCACGTAATAGGTAAAAAACCCGAAGAGCTTCCGAGAATCGTTTTTCACGAAATTACGAAAACGGCGATTAAAAACGCTCTTGAAAATCCGAGAACTCTTGATATCAACCGCGTAAACGCACAGCAAGCAAGAAGACTTCTTGATAGGATAGTCGGGTATAAGCTCTCTCCTTTGCTTAATAAAAAAATCCAAAAAGGTTTGAGTGCGGGTAGAGTTCAAAGTGCCGCGCTTAAACTTGTGGTTGATAGAGAAAGAGAAATAAAAGAGTTCAAACCTCAAGAATATTGGACGATAGAGGGTGTTTTTAAAAAGGTAGAGGGGAATTTAATCAAATATCATGGAAAAAAACTTGAAAAATTCGACATAAAAACAAAAGATGAGGCTCAAAAAATAGTAGATGAGCTAAAACCTCTTGAGTATACCGTTACGAAAATAGAAAAAAAGATTACCACTTCAAAATCACCCGCTCCTTTTATGACTTCTACGTTGCAGCAAACGGCAAGTAGCGAGCTTGGGTTTAGTCCGAGAAAAACGATGCAAATTGCTCAAAAACTTTATGAGGGTGTAAAAACGCCAGTTGGTGAGACGGGTATTATCACTTATATGAGAACGGATAGTTTAAATATCGCCGAAGAAGCTCAAAAAGCGGCGATTGAATTTATTAAGCAAAACGTCGGCGAAGAATACGCGGAAGCCAAAACATACAAATCCAAAAACCAAAACGCCCAAGAAGCTCACGAAGCCATAAGACCTGTGGATGTAAGGCTGACTCCTGATGATTTGAAAAATTATCTTACAAAAGACGAATTAAAACTTTATACGCTTATTTATAATAGATTTTTAGCTTCTCAGATGAAAGACGCAAAATTCGAAACTCAAAACATTTACCTTGCAAACGATAAGGGAGAATTTAAAATTTCAGGTAAAAAGCTTATTTTCGACGGATTTTATAAAGTGTACGGAAAACCGAGCGCGGATACGCTGCTGCCTGAATTTAGTGAGGGTGAGAGATTAAAACCTGAAGATATCAAAGCCACTCAGCACTTTACAAAACCGCCTGAGAGATACACTGAAGCGAGTCTTATTAAAAAACTCGAGGCTCTTGGAATCGGTCGTCCTTCTACATACGCACCGACTATTACGCTTTTGCAAAACAGAAATTATGTTGAGGTGAAAGACAAAAAACTTCATCCTACGGAAATCGCATTTACCGTGATAGAAACGCTTGAAAAACATTTTCCCGATATCGTAGATGCCAATTTTACGGCGAATATGGAAGAGATGCTCGATAATATAGCCGGCGGCAAAAAAGATTGGCAGGAGATGTTAAGAGAATTTTATAATCCTTTTATGGAGCTTATCAAAAAAGGCGAAAAAGAGATTCCTTCTCAAAAAATCGCAAAACCGACAGGTGAGCTTTGTCCGCAGTGCGGCGCTCCACTTGTAATAAGAAAAGGAAGATTCGGAGAGTTTATTGCATGTAGCGCTTATCCGAAATGTAAATATACAAGACCTATTGAAGAGGAAGAAGAGAAAAAAGTTGATGTTAAGTGTGACAAATGCGGTGCTCCAATGGTTGTAAAAAGAGGTAAAAGGGGCGAATTTTTGGCGTGTAGTAATTATCCGGAATGTAAAAACACAAAACCTCTCAATCCGCCGGAAGTTTTAGAGGATGTGAAATGTCCCGAGTGCGGAGGGGATATCGTCAAAAGAAATTCAAGAAGAGGGGAATTTTACGGATGTAGTAATTATCCGGAGTGTAATTTTATATCCAAATACAGACCCGTAAATAAAAAATGTCCCGAGTGCGGTTATCTTATGGCAAAAAGAACGTATAGAGGAAAAGAAGTTTACGAATGTATAAAATGTAAGCATAGAGAGGATGTAAATGAATAAACTCCAAATTTTAAAAAACGCAAAAAAAGAACTTGCAAAGGAAGGTTTTTTTATTTTAGGTGTTGTAGGTTCGTTTGCAAGAGGGGAAAAATTTAATGACATCGATATCATATATGAAACTGATGAAAACTTTGAAAATAAATATTTAGGGTGGGATTATTTTGTAAAAATTGAAGAAATCAAAAAATATTTGGAGGATGTTTTAAATTCGAAAATTGATTTAATAAATAATTCTTCAATGAATAATATTGCCAAAAAATATATGATGAAAGATTTTATAAATGTTTAAAGCAAAGTTGGAGTTTATTTTGCAAATGATTGATGATATAGAATTTATTATTAATAGACATGGATACATAACTAAATCTTTGGAAGATAGAGAAGGACAACTTGCGATATTAATGGCTTTAATGCAAATAGGTGAAACATTAAATAAAATTGATAAAAAATTTTTAGAAAATTATGATTTGTTAAATGATTCAAAAGGTGCATATAGTGTTAGAAATTTTATTGCACATGATTATGAAGGAGTAAAATTATCTGTTATAGAAAATATTCTAAGATATAATATTCCAAGACTAAAAGATAAAATTCTAAAAATATTAGAGGATAATATATGAAAGTCGGAATTATAAGCGATACTCACAAAAAAGTGGGGAGGGCTAAAAAGGCTATTGATTTTTTAATGGATAAAAATATCGAATTTTTAGTGCATGCCGGTGATATCGTAAAAGAGGAGATATTGGAATATATGGAGGCGTTGCCTATCAGATACGTTGCGGTTTTGGGAAATAACGATTTGCATTTATATTCCGTGGTAGATAAATACGAGCTCGTCACCGAGCCTTTTTATTTCAAACTTGCCGGAAAAACCTGGAAACTTATGCATTATCCGAGATATATGTTTCCTCTTGATACGGATATAATAGTTTACGGGCATACTCACGATGTGGATATTACCTTTAACGGAAAAAACTTGATACTAAATCCCGGAGAAGTTTGCGCAAGAGACCACGGATTTTCCACATGTATGACGCTTGATATAGAAGACGAAAAATATATCGTAACGCTTTATTACAGAAAAGTAGGCGAAAAAGAGTGGAAGAGCAAAGTAAAAGAATTTCTTATTCCTAAGGGCGAATGATGGTATATCTTTGTGCCATATCCAATATTCGCTCGGGTGCCTGCAAGGAAGATTGTAAATTTTGTACTCAAAGCGTAAAATGGGGAGCGGATATTAACAGATACAAAGAAAAAAGTATCGAAACTATCGTAAAAGAGGCAAAATTAGCCAAAAAAAACAGGGCTTCGGGGTTTTGTCTTGTGACAAGCGGCAAAGGGCTTGATGGAAAGACGCTCGAATACGTATGCAAAGCTACAAAAGCGGTTTTAAAAGAAGTCGATATTTCAATAATCGCGTGTAACGGAACGGCTGATAAAGAGTCTTTAAAAGAGCTAAAAAAAGCAGGAGTGAAAATTTATAACCATAATCTTGAGACGAGTCGGGAGTATTATCCCAAAATCTGTACGACTCATAATTGGGATGAGAGATTTAAAACCTGCGAAAATGTAAAAAGCGTAGGCTTGAATCTTTGTAGCGGCGGAATTTTCGGCATGGGAGAGAGTGAAAGAGATATCGAATCTTTATTAAAATCACTAAAAGAGTTAAGCCCCGAGGGAATTCCGCTTAATTTTTTTATAGAAAATGAAAAACTGCCTTTAAAAGCCACTCATTCAAAAGAAATGGCACTTGAAATAATTAAAAAATTTAGAAAAAATTTTCCAAATTCGATTATAATGCTTGCAGGAGGAAGAGAAGTGGTGTTTGGTAATTCGTGGCTTGAGGGGATAAAAGCCGGGGCGAATTCGATAGTAATAGGCGATTATCTAACAACAAGAGGAGAGAGGCCGGATAAGGACCTCGAAATTTTAGAAAAAGAAGGAATAGAA
>Ga0256834_1000355_pt1 | contig 33341 bp, 29 predicted proteins | sample 4281140metaG_FD_190536 | JGI IMG/M metagenome (GOLD analysis project Ga0256834, IMG submission 190536) | Hydrothermal vent microbial communities from East Pacific Rise, Pacific Ocean - 4281-140 | ecosystem: Environmental > Aquatic > Marine > Hydrothermal vents | place: Pacific Ocean: East...
TAGAGGATACCAAGCTTTGTAGCTTTTCCACGAGAAAATCCTTTTTGAGTGTTAACTCACCCACTTTTTAGCCATGCTATCTTTATCTTTTTGCAGAGCTTCTATCTTCTCTTTATACTCATCTTCTATCCCTCACTTTATTATTCTTATTTTATCATCTGAAATAAGAATGTTCTATGAAGTGGTTTGTTTTTCTAGGGACATTATATTTATTGGCTATTTATATTTTTGCCCTCCAAGTCTTCACAAAATATTTTTATAAAAATTATTATGGTCAAAATATGACTATCTAAATCAATATAATTATGCTAATTAAACCCAGAAAGGATAATAGATGAAAGTTTCAATACACGCAGGACAAAGATTTTTAGAGAGAGTTATGTCAAAAGCAACTTATACATGTTTTGATGTAAATTTTGCAATTGAGTACTTAGAGAAAATTCTAAGAGATGTAGTTCCAGCCAGCAGATCAACTCAGTTTGTTTTGCCTGGGTTTGAAAACTTCAAAGTTATATATAGAGAAGGTAGTGTTATTACGATTATTCCAAAAGGAGTTAAACATGCTTAATGAAACAAAAAAGAACTTTGAGATAGAAGTTAACAAATATGCAAGAAAAAATATCATTAAAAAACTTACAGATCAAGGAGTTGACTACAAGCAACTTACAGATGAAGCTTTTGGTGATCTTGTGGCTGATGAGATAGAGATATTAAAAAGCGATAGCAAAAAAATAGGTACTGGTATCGGTATTGGTATTTTATTTAGTCTAATTACTGGAATATGAGGGGGATAGAGATGATTGATGCAACAAAAGAGCTATACAGCGATGGTAAAAAAAGCTTAGAGTCAATTCTGCATGAAAAAGCATACTCTGATGTACAAGAGATCTTAGAAGAGAAAGGTATAGACATAAATAGTGTTAGCGATGAGGACATAGAGCATCTTGTTGCTGCTAAAACTCAAGATATGATGAATAGTATAAAAGGTTTTGGTGTTGGAACTGCCCTTGCTATAGCTGTATCTGTATTGACAGGAGTATGAGATGTTTAGAGCACTTAAATATTTATTTTTAGCCTCTTTATATAAAAAAGCTAAAAAGAGTTTTGTGATGCTCTTTGTCTATGTCGTCTTATTGATACTTTTTAGTTTAATCATGAATGATGTGATGAGTATTGCCACGGGCGGAATTGTTTATATGTTGCTACCTTTAAAATGGATAGTTATTTTATGTCTACTTGGTTTAATTGCTTTTAGTGCACTAAAGATTTTTAATGTAGCTGCTAATCAATTTAAATCTAAATCAATAGATAAAGAGACCAAGAGTATAAAACAAACACCTAGTAGTACAAAAAAAGAGCGAATACTTACAAAAGAGAAGCTCTTTACACAAAGTGATCTGATATTACAAAAATACATGAAGGACTCAAGATGAAAGATTTAGCATTAAAAACTCAAGGTAAGCCAAGTGATTGTGATTTTCTCCTAAATGAAGCAGAACATACCTTTGTCAGTTTAGGTAAATGTTTTGATACAATGCTTGATGAGAGAAAAACTAAGGTGAATGTAGTTGGTAGTATTTTTAGTTTTGGATTTTTACTAACTAAGTTAATTTTGAATGTAGCTGGTTGTGCTATCAAAAATACACCAAAAGCTGTTGTTGCTATTGCTGACATAAAGCGAGAAATCATAGATGCAGGCACGCAAGAGTGGAGCCAGTATCAAAAAGAGTTGAAAGAAGATGCTTTAAATGAAAAAATTAAGCAACTTAAATATAAATAGAGGAACCCCTATGCAGAGATTTATACTAATATTGCTCTTTTCACTACTGCTAATGGGATGCAGTACACATACTAAAAAAAAATATCACGAAAAACATTATCAAACACTTTTATGCAATGAGCTTAGTGGAGAGATGGAGTATATTTTAAAAGATAGAACAAGAGTAGATTGTTTAACAGATGAGTATGCTATAGAGATAGACTTTGCAAAGAAGTGGGCTGAAGGGATTGGTCAGTCTCTTTATTATGCTCACATGACAGGTAGAAAACCTGCTGTTGGTTTTATCATGAACAGTGAAAAAGATAAGCGCTACTTTAAGCGCATTAATACTCTTGCGCAAAAGTACAAAATTAAAATATTTATTATAGAGAAGGAAAAGTAAATGTATGGCTTGCAAGAGTTAGAATGAGTAATTCCTTCATCTGTTATTTTTGTGCTAACTACTGAGATTGCAAGGCTTGTCAAATATATAGACTAAGCTTATCTTAAGAGTAGTAGTGTTAGTATTGTTGTCAATTATACTAAAAAGGGAGAAAATAGTGAAAAAGATACTACTATTATTGGCACTTAGCTCAACACTACTGTTTAGTGCTATGAACTTGCAAAAAGCATCAAAAGATGATCTCATGTGTATTAAGGGTATAGGTGAGAAAAAAGCGGAGGCTATCATAAAGTACCGCAAAAAGAGCAAGATTAGCAAAGCAGAAGATCTACTGAAGATCAAAGGCTTTGGTGAGGGCATAGTTAAAAATGTTAAAAAAGGTGTAAAGACTGCGGCGTGTGGTGGGAAGAAGAGTAAAACAAAATAGAAGAGTGCAGATGCGCTCTTGTGTGTGGAAGTTAGCAAGAAGATCACCCTTGATAGAAGCTTAGACTCTATCTGCATGGGTTAGATTGTAATATCTGCTCTATGAATCTGCTATTTTTAAGATGAAATCTTGGTACTCTTGTAAAAAATAGTCTTCAAAGTTTACCAGATTTTAGCAAAAAGATTAAAAAAAGATAGTGCTAGCTTATCTAACTACAAAATTGACAAGCTTTTTAGGTACCAATATCTCTTTAATGATCTCTTTGCCTTCTAGGTATTTCTGCACTGTGGCAACTGCTTGGGCGATAATCTGCTCTTTAGTTGAGTCTGTGCTAACCTCTATCTGCGCTCGATTTTTACCATTTATTGACACGCCTAGAGTTATGGTGTCGCTCTGAAATACCTCTTCTAATATGGTCTGGGGAGCCAAGTTTTTTAGATTAAAATATCTATCACTAATCTCATAGCAGATATGTGGTATGATAGGTTCAAGTATGGAGCTAAGTATCCAGTAGCCCTCACTCCAGATGGCTCTATTGTCTTGAGAATTTAGTGCATTCATAGCCTCCATAGCTCCTGCTATAAGAGTGTTGAAGGTCTGTCGATTTTCATACACATCTATAGAGCGTTTTAGGGCTTCATACACTTTACGCCTAGCAAACTTCTCGTCTTTATTAAGGCTGCTATGGTTTAAAGTAGCAATAGTCTCACTTTTTAGTACATGACTAGATCGATTAGCAAAACGCTTAATAAATTTGTATGCTCCTTCAACAGAGCTATCGCTCCACTCAAGCTCTTGTGTTGGTGGGGCTGCAAAGAGTATAAAAAGGCGTGCTGTATCGGCACTATATTGCTCTATGATGCTATCTGGATCTACTGTGTTGCCTTTAGATTTACTCATCTTTGAGCCATCTTTAAGTACCATGCCTTGAGTAAGAAGTCTCTCAAATGGCTCATCAAAGTCTAAATAACCAAGATCACGGAACACTTTTGTAAAAAATCTAGCATATAGTAGATGTAGTATGGCATGTTCAATGCCACCTATATAGTGATCAACACCCATCCAGTAAGATAACTGCTCTTTACTAAAAGGCTCATCTCTCCAGTTATCTTTTGAGGCACAGTAGCGTAAAAAATACCAGCTAGACTGAACAAATGTATCCATTGTATCTGTTTCGCGTACTGCGTCTCTACCGCACTTTGGACATGTGCAAAACTTCCAAGTTGGATGTTTATCGAGTGGATTGCCTTCACCTGTAATCTCTATCTCTTCAGGTAGAGCTATGGGTAGGTTATCTTTTTTTTGTGCAACAAGACCGCACTCTTTACACTCTATAAAGGGTAGGGGTGCACCCCAGTAGCGTTGACGACTCACTCCCCAATCTTTTAGCTTGTAATTTGTGGTTCTAGATCCTAGAGCTCTTTTTTTAAATTCATCAATAATAAGATCTTGTGACTCAGTAGAGTCTAAGCCATCAAATTTATCTGAATTAAATAGTATGCCACTTTTGGTATAAGCACTTCTTGTGTCTATCTCACCATCTTTGGGCTTTATAACCGCTTTTATGGGCAGATTGTACTTAGTAGCAAACTCAAAATCTCTCTCATCATGAGCTGGTACTGCCATAACGGCTCCACTACCATAATCCATCAATACAAAGTTAGCAATCCAAAGAGGGATCTTCTCTTTGGTTAGAGGGTGTATGAGATCTATATTGAGCGAGATACCGCTTTTTTGCTTCTGTCTGTCTATCGATGAGCTATTTTTCATCTGCTCTATCAGAGCGACCTTTTTGCTATCTAAAAGAGAGTTTTTACACATATATGAGACTATCTCATGTTCAGGTGCAACAGCAGCATAAGTGACACCATAGATGGTATCAGGACGCGTTGTAAATACGCTAATTTTGTCAAATGTCTGATCTAGTATCTTTACTGAGTGTTTATCTAGCAGCAGATCAAACTCTAGACCATTTGATCTACCAATCCAGTTGCGTTGCATGGTTAGTACCTGCTGTGGCCACTTCTGCTCAAGTTGTGCTAAATCATCCAATAGCTCATCTGCATACTCTGTGATCTTAAAGTAGTACTGGCTCATCTCTTTTTTGACTATTGGTGTGTCACACCTCCAGCAGCACCCATCCACAACCTGCTCATTGGCAAGTACGGTCATATCATGCGGGCACCAGTTTAGAAGCCCATTTTTACGGTAAAGTAGCCCTTTTTCATACATATCTATGATGAATGACTGTTCAAACTTAGTGTAGAGCTCATCGCTTGTTGCAAACTCTCTATCGTGACTAAAAGAGAATCCTAGTGAGTCAAACTCACCTCTCATATACTCTATATTTTGGTATGTCCACTCTTTGGGGTGTGAGCCATTTTTGATAGCCGCATTTTCAGCTGGCATACCAAAGCTATCAAATCCTATGGGGTGAAGAACATTGAAGCCCTGTTGGCGGTAGTATCTAGCAAGTGCATCGCTTATGGAGTAGTTTCTAACATGTCCCATATGTAGTCGTCCACTTGGGAAAGGGAACATGCTCAGTATATATTTTTTTGGGCTATCTAATGCCTCGTCTGGCTCGAAGCTTTTATGTTTTCTCCAGTAGTTCTGCCATCTCTTCTCTATCTCATCTGCTCTATATTCCAACTCTCTTACCTTAGTACTGTTCGCGATTTTTTGAGCTCTCTATGTAGACTAGTCCCATAGAGAAGAAGTTTGCTAGCAGTGCTCCTATGGCAAGGGCAATAGCCATAGACTCATTACCAAGTATCACAAGCGTTATAAAAGCTGGTATGAGATGTAGATCCGCAACAAGTGAGCTAGCTAAAAGCTCTGCTGATAACAGGTTGCGTACCCCAATTTTTAGTAGTGTAGAGACCATGTTTAGGCTAGCTGCTATAAATAGCGCTACACCCGATGGCTCATACAGAAAAGCTGCTGTTGTAGTGAGACTCATAAGTGTAAAAAATACATATATAACTTTACCCCAATCCATAATCTCTCCTTTTAGTTAGATAGTGCCCTGTTCAAACTGAGCTCTTAGCTTATCTTTCTCTGCTGCAAGTTTTGCTTTTTGTGCTAACATCACTCTATAATTTTTGATATCGAACCCTAACCATAAAAGTATAGGTGAGGCGACAAATATAGATGAGTATGTCCCTACTATAATCCCTATGAGTAGTGTAAATGCAAATGCATGTATAATCTCACCACCCCACATAAATAGTGTCAATACAACAAAAAATGTTGTTAAAGAGGTTAGGGTGGTTCGTGATAGGGTCTTTGTTACGGACTCATCAATAACATCACTAAGGGTAGTGCTTTTTGAGCCTGTAATGCCTTCACGAATACGGTCAAATACTATGATTGTGTCGTTTAGTGAGTACCCAAGTAGTGTTAAAAGTGCTGCTAGTACATCTAGATTTACATCCATACTAACAAGAGATATTGCTCCAAGGGCTATAGAGATATCATGCACTAGTGCTACAACTGATGCAACAGCAAACCTCCACTCAAATCTAAAAGCCACATAGATCAATATGCCAAGTATCGCAAGCAGCATGGCAGTAATACCTTTTTCACGAAGCTCACTCCCAACTTTTGGTCCGACCATATCAACTCGTCTTATCTCAAATTCACCAGTGCCCTTAAGCTGCTCTCTGGTGACATCTCCAATATCTTCAGTAACATCTTTTGATGATGTCTTGAGCTTAATTATAATCTCTTCTGGTGAGCCAAACTCTGTTATTTGAGCACCTTTGTATAGATCATTTTGAGCTAAAGTTTCACGGATAAGCTTCATAGGAGCCTCAGCGCTGTATTGAACCTGAACGACTGTTCCACCTGCAAAGTCTATGCCGTAGTTTAACCCTTTGGTTGCTAAAATCGCCCAAGATGTGAGCACAAGGACTACAGAGATGATAACTGCCATCTTTGACTTGCCCATAAAAGCTATGGTTTTTGTCTGTCTAAAAAACTCCATTATGCGCCCTTTCCTTGCTTGATACCAAACCATAAACTAAGATTTTTACTCTTAGATATTTTCTTCTCAAGCATCTCATAAACTCCATGAGTACCAAGTATTGCTGTTAGCATAGATGCTAAAATACCTATGCTGATTGTAAGCGCAAAGCCTTTGATAGCACCCGTACCATACACATACAATACAACTGCTGCAATAAGAGTCGTGATGTTTGCATCTAGTATGGCTCTTATGGCATTTGCATACCCATCTTCTATCGCTTTATGGATAGATGAGCCTTTATAGAGCAGCTCGCGTATGCGCTCTTGTATGATGACATTGGAGTCAACTGCCATACCAACAGTAAGTACAATACCAGCCATACCAGGTAGCGTTAAAGTAGCCCCAAACATCGCCATAACCGCCAATATGATAAATAGGTTGGCAATAAGAGCTATGTTGGCGATCACTCCTGCTAGCTTATAGTAGTAGATCATAAATGCAAATACAAGTATAAATCCACCAATAAGAGCAATCATACTAGCTTTTATGCTATCTGCCCCAAGACTAGGACCAACTGATCTTTTCTCCATCATGTAGATTGGAGCCAATAGAGCACCAGATCTTAAGGCGATAGATAGATCTTGAGCCTGCTCAACAGTATAGCTACCGCTAATTTGACCATGTCCTCCACCTATGCGTTCGTTGATCACAGGAGCAGAGTAGACTTTGCCATCTAAGACTATAGCCAGATAGTTGCCTACATTTTTACCTGTAAAGTCACCAAATATCTGAGCACCTTCAGCATTGAGTGAGAAGTTAATAACAGGACGGTTATTTTGATCAAAAGCTACTTTGGCATCTGTTAGCATAGAGCCATCTAGTATAGGTATCTCTTTGACTAGATACTTAACACCAGCGCGTTCAGCATCCTCTAGTATAAGGTCTCCATACTCAGCTGCTTCTGCTGCACTCATAGTATCTACTCTAGCTTTTCTCTCCTCATCAAGTGACATAAGCTCCAGCTTAGCAGCGCGTGATATAAGTTCTCTTGCACGCTGCTCCTCCTCTGCACTCTTTATGCCTGGAAGTTCAACTAAAATCTTCTCTTCGCCAGCTCTAGCTACGGTAGGCTCAGCTAGACCAAACTGATCTAGACGGTTTCGTATGGTCTCGATGGCTTGATCTACCGCCTGTTTTTTTGTCCGCTCTATCTCTTCTGGTGTTAGTGAGATAGTTAGGTTTTCACCATCTACTAAAACCGTTGTTCCGACTATATCTTTTAGCATATTTTGCAGAGCAGGTATGTCGTCTGTATCTAAAACACTAAGAGAAACAACCTCATCATCTGCGCTCAGTGCATCTAGTAAGATATCCTCTTTTTCAGTAAAGTGATTTATGCCTGAAGCTATGGATTTAAGATGTGATTTTACAGCCTCTTCTGTTTTTACGCCAAGAAGCATATAGAGACCACCTTGAAGATCAAGTCCCAATGTAATTTTTTGACCTTTATCTAGCTGTAGAAGTGATGGTGCAGAGACTATAACACCAAAAAGTATGGCTAGAGCAAAGATTATGATGCGAAAATTAAGCTTCATCCTCATACTTTCTAGCAATAGAGTCTTTTGCTACTTTTACGATAACCTTGTCGGCTATAATGACACTAAAAAAGTTCTCTTCAACCTTCTTGACCTCTGCTATAAGTCCACCATTGGTCACAATTTTGTCACCTTTTGCTAGATTTTCAAGCATCTCACGATGTTTTTTGGCACTTTGTTGTTGTGGGCGAATAATGATAAAGTACATAATCGCAATCAGAAATATAAACGGTAATAGTTGTCCTAACATCTCCATGTGTAGCTACCTTAGGTGTGGTTTTCGCGAATTATACTCAAATATGCTTAAGTAGACTTAATTTTCGCAAGATGCAATGCCTAATTTTTTGATTAAAAATTCAAAAATAGTACTGCTCTGTTTATCGTAATCATCATGAAACTCTACTGCGCACTCACCAGACTCACCCGCTGGAGATAGCGTGATGGATGGTGTCATGTTGTGTTCTGCTATACTCTGCTCTATGGCATCTAGTATCTCATTTCTTTGAGAATTTGAGTGATATTTGAGCACTAATCGCGCATATCTCTCCTCCATCTCATGGTATGCTTGTATGCAAGTTTGACTCACTTCTACTCCTTGGTTATTGTAATATAATAGATGGATCACTCACATATATAGCTTTGCTATTGGACTCTAAGTGACTCATTATCATAGTGTGTATTGAGACGGTAGCTGCGTCTGGACGAAGTGGTGAACTATGTGTACCTGCTGTTAATCTTACAACTGTGTTTGAAGAGATAGGTTTAAGTCCAGCATTACCATTGGTTAGATTAATATTGTCCGCATTAATGAGTTTCAAAAATGGATCAGTCCCACTAAGTGGAGCACCAACAACACAATTTGGTATGACACTGTCACTATTGTCTGCTACTTGACAAGGTAGTTGTGAGGCGGTATCTCGTGAGCCTACCATCTCAAATGCTAGTATATTTTTAGGATGTTTTTGTGCTAAAGATAGAGCATAATTTGCTGGATCTGCATCATCTACTATGGTTTGAGTAGCTAACAAAAAAGTGCTATATTCAACTGTATTTTGCTCTATCCCTTTTGCCGCTAAACCAGCAGCTATAACAGGTCCATATGTTTTTGAGGAGGCTAAAAGCAGGCTCAATCCTTGACCTGGCACTATAAGTGCTATGGTCTCTAGATTGTTTGTGCTATTTAAGTAGCCTGTAGACGCTATGGTTCCGAGTGAGTGTGCTACAAAATGTACACGATTTTTATTAAGATCTACCCCTGTGGCTTTAGATAGAGCAGAGTGCAGCTGTAGAAGATCTGATGTGCTCTGGTGTAGATTGTCTCTTGTTGTTGCTATATGAGATAGGTTTATGTAGTGGGCTCCAGAGCTATCTATGATGCCATCACTGTTAGCAGCAGTTATAACACCTTGAGCATTTTGGGCTACTAAATCCGCATTATATGTACGCTCTAGTGCTCCTAGATAGAATGGATTTTTAGTAAGGTTTGTCTCTACTACTCCATGAAGTGGTAGATCTATCGCAACTGCAGCGTAACACTTACTAGCAAATGTCTCACCAAAAGCTGCTAGATCTGTTCTATTTCTAGTTATGCCGTGTTGATAGATGATTACACTCCACCCATCTGCTGGCTTTGCACATCCGCTATGACTGTTTGGGATAGTTGCAAAAAGTGGTACTGTTATATTTGCCTCAAGTATAGGAGTTAGCGAACCTGCTCTGTAACTAAACTGACCATTTAAGATAGGCATAGGGTCTGCGGCACTAGGTTGTGGCATAAACTGTGGTAGGTTATTGAGCGTACCAATATAAACATCTGCTTTGCCTATTGTCTGTGCATCAGAGGTGAGCTCTAGTGATGTCTTGCCTGTTGATGTTAGAGTGATAGTTGAGACAGCTGGTACTGCCGCTATGCTTCTTTGAGTTGCGCCTATAAGCTGTGTTCTAAAGCTCCATATCTGGATGGTTTTTCGTGGATTTTTGCCCGCTTTTATAAGTGCACCAAGCATAGCCTGAGTGGCTTGGCGAACTGGCTCAAGTGCAGCTGCTGTGTGGTTGGCATCTATGGGTGTGCTCTTTAGTGTTAAAGCAGTTCCTATGTCAGGTGCCAATCTTTTGCCATCTGTAGATTTGATCTCATCTGTAAGGACTATCATGTAGTTTGTTAATGATTCAAGTGGTCTTATGGGCACTATCGCTATCTTTGAGCCACTTTGTGATACCACATAGTCTACGCCAAAATTGAGAGTAGATGTTATCTGCATTACAGCACCTGTTGTACTGTTGACATCTACCTTGTATACACCTACTCCAGTTGCTAAAGTTGAGCTATTTAGCTCTAAGCCCTCTGTAATATTGGTAGTTATTGGTGAGATGGTAGAGAAGCCAGTTAGTTCATTTAGCTGTCTTTTAATGGCGGCATCACTATCGTTGGGCTCATATGGTATGTTTAGTGTTTTTCCACCATCGTACTGATCTGTTGATGAGCTATTTGGCGCAAATAGTATGCTATTTGGATACGGTATAAGAGACTCTGTTGGATTAAAAATTGCATAGCCTGATATGTTATCTTCTACACTACCTCCATGAAGAGAGTCTTGAAGTTTGGTGTCTCTGTCTATGCTACACCCACTAAGTAATAGTAGTGCAAATATTGGTAAAATAAACTCTAACTTTCTCATCCTAAACTCCTAAAATCTCATAGCGATCTGCGCGCTAAATATATCTACACTAGAGTCATAGCTACCATTGAGCGTATGATTTAACGCTGTATTGCTCGCCTCAAACTCATTGTTTATCTCTGTGTCGCTTACAAATAGGTGGCTGTATCCAAAATCGGCACTAATTAGTTCGCTATATTTATAGCCTACACCAAAACTGAGCCAAGTTCTATCGTTATCTGGTATACGAACTGTACGATATTTTGAGTTTTTAACAGCTTTTTGATCATACGCTAAACCTGCTCTAAATAGCAAGCTGTTACTTTGATGATACTTAGCACCAATGGCTAGTCTCCACTGATCTTGATAGTTTTCTGTTGTAACAGAGTCTGGTTGCTTCTCGTTTTTGTATTTGATTCTTAGCTCATCAAAGACGCTCCATTGAGTCCAAGTTGCATCTGCCATAAGCTCAAAATCTCCATAACTATGAAAGGCGCTAAATGAGAGTGAAGCTGGAAGAGTCACATTGGCATAAATATCAGTATCTACAAATATGCCCGTACTGACAATAGGGGCTGCTTGTGTTGGAACTGTAAAATCAGCCTCTCCATCTACTCTATGTTTTATGGCAGATCTGTATGCTATGGAGAATCTGGTATCTCTGTCAACTTTATAGAGAGTACCAATATTCCAGCCATATGACATGCTGTTGATATTATCTCCTTGAAGATCAACAAAACCATCAGCACTCCCAGGTGAGCCAAGAAGCGCACCAAAGTCAATGGCGCTAGTGAGTATGACATCTACATATTGCACATTGATGCCTCCACCGATACTTATCTTCTTGTCAACCTCATAAGCGATAGTAGGGTTAAAGTTTATGGTTGTCAAGTGTGTCTCAACACCGTGGTATCTTCCAACCCAATCATCATCATATTTTGTTCCAAGACCAAATGGGACATTTAGCCCAAAGCCAACAAATAGCTTATCTTCAATCTGATTTGTGTAGTAGATGTTTGGTACAACAGCACTCTGTTCTCCGTTTGAGTTATTGCCACTTAGCGTGCTACCATCTGCATTGAGCGAGCCACTATCGCTATAGCTTGTTGTTGGTAGTATGTAGTGAAGTGCTACCATAGCATTTTGTCCATCTAGAAGTGTTATAGATGCTGGATTAAACCATATGGTTGAAGCATCTTCTGCTGCTGCGCCACCTGAAGCAAATGCACTTCCCATACCTGATGCTGAGTGCTCAATAAGAGCAAAGCCAGCACCATTTGCACTACTAGCTAACAGTGTGGCTGTAGCTATTGAAGTACAGATATATCTAATTTTACCACCATACATATTACAGTCTCCCTTTTTGTTTCATACAACTATAAGGATAAATAGATTAAAGTAAAGTAAAATTATCACAAAGAGATAGAGATTGAAACACCTTATAGAGTTCATAGAACAAAAAGAAGTAGAGAAGAGTGAGATATTTACACAACTCAAATGCACAATAGACGGAGCAAGATTGCTTCAAACAATGACAAAAAGATATATTAATGCTCAAGAAGATAGCTCCGCAATAGATCTCATACAAGATACCTTTGGTAACACTTCATATGACTATCTTGACTATCTTATAAAGATTAAAAATCTACTAGAACTTGGCTGGATTGCTCAACAGAGTTTTTCTCCTATCAAACTTAGCGATGCATCAAACTTAGAGCTACTCAATATCAATATAGCCCTAAGCCCACCATTTTTAAAGCTCCTTGAGCTAGGTTCACTTGAGATGACGCTGCCTGAAATCAAGCCTTATGATGACCATCTAGCCTATCTTCGCGATCAATTTTTTCGTATTGAGTTGTATCAGAAAATAAGTGCGGTACGATACCATGGTAGTGAGCAGTCGCTATCTATTCATAGGCTTCAAAGCAAGCTAGAGTTGTTAGAAAAACGCATAGATGAGCGTCTAGATCAGACCACAAACGAGATCATCTTAGATAAGTTTCTTAAAGACAACTCACTAGATGGCAAAAATCAGATTCTCTTTTTAGCCTTACTAAAAGAGGAGTATAGCGCTAACGATAGCTCACTAAGAGACATGAATACACTTATAGATCTAATCAGTTTTGATGAGTATGACCGTATAGCAAACCGCTCTTTGCTTGAAGAGGGCTCTAAAATGTTAAATGATGAGATTATAGATTATGAAGAGATGTTAAATCCATTTGGGGGCATCTCACGAGCTTTTTACATAGTAGATGAGATACTTCAAGAGATAATGCATCCACAAAAGAAGAAAAAAGTTCATAAGCTTAAGCTAGACACACTTATAAAAGAGCAAGATATTTTTGAACTCATAGAGCCGATCACAACGCTAGATGATGTAGTACTAAACCCACAAACAAGTGCAACACTACAAAATCTTATGCGGCAAGTAGATAAAAAGGTTATGGCAAGACTTGTAAAATGGGGAATTCAGACCAAGAAAAAAGGGATAGATGCTAGAATCATGTTCTATGGTCCTCCTGGTACTGGTAAGACTTTAACAGCACACTCACTCTGTAGGTCCCTTAAGCGAAAAGTGCTCAGTTTTGACTGCTCAAAAATTCTCTCTATGTATATTGGTGAGAGTGAAAAAAATGTTCGGAAGATATTTGATACATACAAAGACTTAGCTCAGAAGACCAAAACGGAGCCTGTATTGTTACTAAATGAAGCAGATCAGTTTTTAAGCTCTAGATCTTCAGGTGGCGGAAGTAGTGCGGAACAGATGCACAATCAGATGCAAAATATTTTTCTAGAGCAGATCGAGACTTTTAGTGGCATACTAATAGCTACTACCAATCTGCTTGAAAACATAGATACAGCATTTTCACGCCGCTTTAACTACAAGATAGAGTTTAAACGCCCAACTAAGAAACAGCGACAGAGACTGTGGGAGAAGATGTTGCCAAAAAGTGCCCCCTATGAAGAAGATTTTAACATAGAGCCTCTACTAGGATATGATCTATCTGGAGGTCAGATCAACCTTATTGTAAAAAATGCTGCTTACACTATAGCAACAATGAACAAGCCAATCTTTACCGTTGAGACTATCATAAAAGAGATAGAGCGTGAAACAAAAGGTAGTTTTGGAAATGAGAAATCTATGGGATTTTTGCGCTAGAGTAGATACAGATAGAGGCGCTCTCTCTACCCTCTCTCTTTTTGAGCGCTATAACTAGCTATTCCTCCTAGAAGATTGATAACTTTTTTATAACCCAAATCTACCATTATGCGTTGTACCTGCGCGCTTCTGCTGCCAACATGACAGTAGACAATAAGATGCTCATCAAACTCTACGCCTGATCTGTTTAGCAGGTTGTAAAAATCTGTTGTGCTTACAAGGTGATCTGTGCCTACGATATGAGAAGTTTTATACTCTAGTGGCTCACGAACATCTATGAGTTTAAACTGAACTTCGTTGCGTGATCTAGCCTCTAGTAGAAGTGCTAGCTCTGCACTATTGAGATCACTTTGTTGCAGTAGGTCTACATAGTGGGCGCTAGATGTACTATCGGTCTGATCTATGTTTTGCTCTTTAGTGTCACAACTCACATACTCTGGAGTACAAAATATCTGACAATGGCAAGTCCCATCGCGTGGTATCTCTACCTCTAGTGCTGGTTTACATGGACAGATTCTGTTATCATCCGCACTCTCATCAACAAAAAAACATGGGCAGTAGCGTTTGGAATATATAAGCTTATTGCGTGTTAATCCACTCTGTATGCGTTCATTGATATCTTGATCGGGGTTATATACAAGATTAAACTGTTTTAAAACAGCATCAGTAAACTTAACTGTTTTAGAGAACTCTTCTCTAAATAGCTTAGACTCATAATCTATCTCTACTCTATCTCTACTCATTAGCTCACCTTTAAAAAATGCAATCATACAACTAACTACTTAAGGTCTGTTTAGAAAGATATAGTAAGTTTTGGTTAAAATCTCATCTATGGATACAGTTTACTATTTTTACTCACAAGAGTTTGTTAAGTTAAAAGAAGAGGTTGAGAAGAGAGTTGCTCCAATGGGCATCAGATCTCTAGATATCGATAAGATAGAGGGTGTTGATTTAGATAATGCTACTCATCTTATAGTATCAGGCACACTAGAGCAGATCAAGTTAGCCTTAGGGTTGGCTCTAAAGCTAGATGTTAGCATCGGTATCATAGCAGATGACTCCCAGCAAGAGCTTATGAGAACTTTTGACATAGCTGGCACGCTAGAGGCAAGGTGTAAGTGCGCGCTAGAACCAACCAGTAGTGGTATTGATCTGCTCTACTGTGATGACACTATAGTGTTGCAAGAGGTAGTTATAGGTGATGCTCCTCCGCTTGACCAGTTTGACACATCGCTCAAAGAGAAATCGCTTATTGATAGAGCAAAACTCTTTGTGTCCACTCTAAAAAAAGTTAAGCAACTACACCACACTAGAGTAAAGCTCATAGATGCTCATGACAATGAGATCAAGCTCTCATGCGTAGGTATTGTGGGAGTTGAGTATAACAATGCCACATTTGCAGCTGCTCTTATATCAAAGCAGTTAGGTGCCAATGATGGCAAGTTGGCTTTAGCTATACTTTCTCCAACTTCTATCTTGCAGTATATGGGCTATCTATTCTCATCTTATATATCAAGATGGACTCCTGATACTTTGCCATCCTCAGTAGGTTTTGTACGCAGTTCAAGAGTTAGGATAGAGTCACAAAGAGAGCTTAGTGTGCTTATAGATAGTACAGAACAGTCTGCTACTCCAGTAGAGCTACATAGTAAAAAACAGGCACTCAAACTTAGTGTTGGTGAGCAGTTTTATAAACAACAAAATAGCCATGAAAATTCTAAAGATAGTATCAAGGTAGACCACTTGCCATCAGATGATGAGAGCTCCACTTATCTTGCCAAATCTATACCACTATTTTCACACGCTTCTCAGATGCAGTACGCTTCGCTATTTAAGAGTTTAAGAGAAGAGAGTAGGGTAAATTCGGCATTTTTAACACTACTGATACTAGCTAGTATGATCGCTACATTTGGGCTATTTATAAACTCTAGCTCTGTTATTATTGGGGCGATGTTGCTTGCCCCACTGATGCAACCTATAGTTAGTCTTAGCATGGGGGTGTTAAGACAAGATAATGCTCTACTTTATAGCGCCTCAAAAACAACAGCTATTGGTGTTATGGCGGTCATCTTAAGTGCTATGAGCATATCTATGTTTATACCAATAGAGAGGCTTACAAGTGAGATGGCAGCTAGATTGTCACCAACTATCTTGGATCTAGCCGTGGCGATACTATCGGGAGTTGCAGCAGCATACGCTAAAAACAATAAGAAGATATTGAGCTCTTTGGCGGGTGTAGCTATTGCGGTTGCGCTTGTGCCACCCATTGCGGTTGCAGGTATAGCGCTTGGTTGGGGTGAGTTTAGTATGTTTGCTTCAGCATTTTTACTTTTTATAACTAACCTTGTTGGTATTGTGCTAGCTGCTGGAATGACATTTTTAATCTTAGGCTACTCTCCTATTCATATAGCCAAAAAGGGTATTGCTATATGGATTATTGTTGCACTTATAACAGCAATTCCACTATATAGCTCATTTATCAAAATAGAGCGTAGTGCCAACATACAAAAAGCGTTAGAAAACCTACAGATTGATCTAAGCAAACACTCCATTGTGCTGACATCTATAGAGCCATTGGCTCATTTAGATACTTTACAGATTCGGTGTGAAGTTGTTAGTGATGGTTATCTGAGTATAGATGAAAAAAAGGAGTTAAAGCAGATTATAGAGAGAAAAATTGGAAAATCTGTTGAACTGTATGTGACTTTTGTTTATAAAATATAGGTTGAAGGTGGTGGCCTGTCTCGGAATCGAACCAAGGACACAGTGATTTTCAGTCACTTGCTCTACCGACTGAGCTAACAGGCCTCTTTAAGAGATCGCAATTATAGCAGGGTGTTATTGAAGTTTTGCTTAATGCATTTTGGGTAAAACGATAAAATAGGTCAATGCACCATCTTGTTGTCTCTAAGATGTAAAAAAACTACTTCCACTACCACAGAAGAAATGATCTTTTTTTTGATAAGAGCTTAACTCTTTGTAGAGCGCACAAGCTGGTCTATAAAGATCATTCGCCCGCTCTATGTCTAGCTCTTTTAGTAGTGTGTGTGATGGTGTGTTGAGGTAGTATGTATACTCTTTAAGTGGGAGCTCATGGTAGTGATTTAGACGAAATTCTTGATACACTTTAGGTGTGCTTATCTGTATGGGTGGGGTGTAGGTTTTGATATTTAAGAGCTCCTCATCTACACGCTCTACTACTTCACCTATGCCTGAGACATTAGCACTCTTGTATCCATAAACAAAAAATGGTACATCAGCACCAACTTTAACAGCTATGGATGCTAGTTGATCTATACTTAAGCCCAAAGAGAGCACATCATTGCACATGTTTAAAAATGTAGCAGCATTAGAGCTTCCGCCACCAAGACCCGCGTAAGCTGGTATCCTCTTCTCTACCTTTACGCCATGAGTTAAGAAAAATGCACGCAACTCATCAGAGTTAGTGGCATGTAGTAGCGCCTGATACGCTCCATAGATACTATTGCTTTTAGTCTGACAATCAAACTCTCCATCTATAATAAACTCACCTCTAGATTTTGGAAAAAATTGTAGTGTATCATAGAGTGAATCTACTATCATAAACCTAGAGAGTATCTCATGATAGTTCCCTCTTTTTGCTGTAATCTTTAAAAAAATATTCACTTTTGCATGCGCTTTATAGCTTCTCATAGATAGATCCTGTTGAGTATGTATTTTACGCTATCTTCTGCTATCTCAAAGATAGATATGAACTCATCAAAATCTACCCAACAGTATCCATTGTCTTTGTTGGTAAAATGAGCTAAATCTAGCTTGTGTCCCAAGAGCACACCCTGCTTATCGCCACTGTAGCTATTTTGAGGTATATTTAGAGACTCTCTTATATCTAGTTTTCTCTCTGACTGATACTTAAAATTACCTTCACAAAGCCGCTCTAGTGCACTTAAAGAGCCGTGCTTTACACCAAGGTTTTCTGCTATCATCTTACCAAGAGAGCGGACATATGTACCCTCTGATACAGTGACTTCAAATGTTACAAATGGGTGAGAGTAGTTTGTGAGTTTTGCACTATAGATAGTAGACTCTATGGTGTTTAGCACAACCTCTTTGCCCTCTCTTGCTAGATCATACGCTCTGCGTCCATCTATGCGTTTTGCACTAAAGATTGGTGGGTGATATGTTAGGTTGCCTACCAAGCTCTGTATAGCATGCTCCATTTTCTCTAATCTTAGCTCATCAATCTTCTCTATAGACTCAACCATCTCTATATCTAAAGAGTCTGATTTAGCTCCTAGCCATAGTGTAGCTCTGTAGCTTTTTGGTGTTTTGTTTAAAAATCTAAAAAGAGATGTGTATTTGCCAAATGCTACTATGAGCACACCTTTAGCAAAGGGATCAAGTGTGCCAGAGTAGCCAGCCTTTTTGATGTTGTATTTGCGCTTAAGCCTGCCTAAAAACTGGTTTGAACTTATGTTAGATGGTTTATATGCAACAAAAAGTGCGTCTCTGCTCAAAGTCTCTCCACAAATGATGCTAAGATTTCGCGTCTGTTGCCACCAAAGTTGATATTTAGTTTAAACTCTCGTCCAGCTCTACTGATACCAGTTACTCTTCCTGCACCAAAAATCTTATGTCGTACAAGATCACCCTTCTTAAAAGCGGTCACCTTCTCAACTTTTAGTGACGCTTCACAAAGACCGGCCTCTCCAAAAAACCTACTCTTCATAAGCTCTGTTCTGCGCCCTTTGTAGTATCTGCTCTGCACATGCGATAGTGTTAAAGTCTCTTTGGCACGCGTAAAAGATACATATCCAAGTCGTCTCTCCTCTTCAAGATCACTACCCTCACCTACAAGCGGCAAGAAGCCCTCTTCAAGACCTATGACAAATAGATGATCAAACTCCAGCCCTTTAGATGCGTGGATACTCATGATATATATACTCTGACCCTCCACCTCATCTTGCGCACTTGATAGTAGGGCTTCGTTTAGGAAGTCGTCAAGTGTCGCCTCTGGTCGCTGCTTCACAAAATCACGAAATAATCCATAAAACTCATCTATATTTTGCACTCTATCTGCACCATCAGGCATAGCTTCAAAAGAGGCTCTAATGCCAAACAGATCATCTAGTTTATCTACTAAGCTATATAGAGACCTAAGAGATGCATCCTGAAGTTCATCTAGCTGTTTGATAAACTTTTTGAGAGTCTGGCTATTTTTTTTGCGCACTAGCAGTTCAAGTTCGCCAATAGACGCACTTTTGATATACTCATATATCGACTTCGCACTTCTTATCGCCTCTAGCTCAAGTTTCTCTATGCTCATCTTGCCAATACCCCGTTTTGGACGGTTTATAATCCGCTTGAGTGAATAGTTGTCATGTGGATTGATAGCAACTCTTAGATAACCTATGAGATCTTTTATCTCTGCGCGATCATAAAAACGCAGACCTCCTACTAGTCTATATGGTATGTTGGCACGGTTTAGACCCTCCTCTAGTGAGCGACTAAGAGCATTGATACGATAGAGTATGGCGCACTCACTAGGAGAGACTCCGCTATCTATAAGCTCTTTTATCTTAAAGGCGATCTTCTGGGACTCTTCACTCTCATCAGCTCCACTTAGCATCACAACAGCTTCGCCACCCTCTTTAGTGCAGAGTAGCTTTTTTCCAACTCTGGTTCGGTTGTGCTCTATAAGTGCATTGGCTACAGATAATATAGGGGCTTTAGATCTATAGTTGTACTCTAGTTTGATCACTTTTGCATCATTGAAGTCTTTGGCAAACTCAACTATGTTGCGTATATTTGCACCTCTCCAGCCATATATGCTCTGGTCATCATCACCAACAACACAGATATTGCTATGAGAACAGCAGAGTTTTTTTATCAGACGCAACTGTAGCTCATTGGTATCTTGGTACTCATCTATCATGATGTATCTATATCGGTCACTAGTAAGCTTACATAGGTCATCATTCTCATCGAGTAGTCTATAAGTAAGAGCTAGAAGGTCATCAAAGTCTACTAAGTTGTTCTCTACAAGGTATGCTTCATACTCTGCATAGACTTTGGCTATCTTCTGATACTCTCTAAGTTCTGCTTGCTGCAATGCCTCGTCAGGATTTAGTAGAGAGTTTTTGTATCTTGAGATCTCACTTGCTACTAGAGGTGTGGGGAGGTCTGGATTGATTCGCTTTAAAATCCTCTTTTTGTCATCACTATCGATCACTACAAAGTTACTTTTACGATTTAGAAGATGGATATTGAACTTCAAAAAGAGAAGACCAAACTTATGAAAGGTGCACAGTAGTGGAGGGTGCCCATCTTTACTGATCATCGATAGCGCTCTCTCGCGCATCTCTTTTGCCGCCTTATTGGTAAAGGTGAGAGTTAAAGTGCTACTAGATGGTACACCAACTACATCTAGTAGATATGCCAATCTTGTTGTGATGGTTTTTGTCTTGCCACTACCTGCACCTGCTAGTATAAGCAGAGGACCGTCAATGTGTCTAACCGCCTCTTGTTGTGTGTCGTTAAGCTCTTTGAGTCTATTTTCCATCTACTACTTATCTTAATTAAAATTTGTCTATTATACTACTCATTGGCTAAAACATAGCAAAAAGATCTATTTTTAGATACAATTGCAAAATTATTTTACCCGATATGTTTCGGGATAGAGGACACCTTTTTGCAGAAAATACGAAATATCGCAGTTATAGCGCATGTTGACCACGGAAAAACAACACTAGTAGATGGGCTACTATCACAATCGGGCACATTTAGCTCTCATGAAAATGTAGAAGAGAGAGCTATGGATAGTAATGCGCTAGAGAAAGAGAGAGGCATAACAATTCTCTCTAAAAACACAGCCATAACCTATAAGGATCACAAGATCAACATTATAGACACACCAGGTCACGCTGATTTTGGTGGAGAAGTTGAGCGTGTTCTTAAGATGGTTGATGGTGTGCTTTTGCTTGTTGATGCTTATGAGGGTGTTATGCCTCAGACTAAGTTTGTTGTCAAGAAGATGATAGCGCTTGGTAAAAAGCCGATAGTAGTCATCAATAAGATAGATAAGCCATCTGCTGACCCTGAGAGAGTTGTAGATGAGGTATTTGACCTCTTTGTAGCCATGGATGCAACCGAAGAGCAGTTAGAGTTCCCAATAGTCTATGCCGCAGCGCGTGATGGGGTAGCAAAGATGGATATGGGTGATGATGATGGCGACTTTGAGTGTCTTTTTAACGCTATTATTGAGCAGATACCACAACCTGAAGGTGATGCCTCAAACTCTGCTCAGGCACAAGTATTTACGCTAGATTATGATAACTATGTTGGGAAGATAGGTATAGCTAGAATCTTTAACGGTACACTTAGAAAAGGTGATAATGTTATGCTAGCAAAAGCTGGCGGGGAGCTAGTTAAAGGTAAGCTAAGTAAGCTTATAGGTTTTCACGGTCTAAATCGTATGGAGATCAATGAGGCAGAAGCTGGTGATATCATCGCATTTGCTGGTTTTGAGGCAGTAGATGTTGGGGATAGCGTTGTAGATCCGCTCAATCCTATGCCATTAGATCCTATGCATATAGAGGAGCCAACATTGAGTGTTGTCTACTCAGTTAATGACTCTCCATTAGCGGGCACAGAGGGTAAACATGTCACATCTAACAAGCTTAAAGATCGTTTAGAGCAGGAGATGCAGACAAATGTTGCTATGAAGCTAGAGGTTGTTGGTGATGGTAAGTTTAAGGTCTCTGGTCGTGGAGAGCTCCAGATCACTGTTTTGGCTGAAAATATGCGCCGTGAAGGGTATGAGTTTGGAATCAGTCGTCCTGAAGTTATTGTCAAAGAGATAGATGGTATAAAGTGTGAACCATTTGAGCATCTTGTTGTAGATACACCAGATGACTTTACAGGCACAATTATAGAGCGTCTTGGTAAAAGAAAAGCGGAGATGAAGTCTATGTTGCCTATGGGTGAGGGCTATACAAGAATAGAGTTTGAGATACCAGCGCGTGGACTTATAGGTTTTCGTGGACAGTTTTTGACAGATACAAAAGGTGAAGGTGTTATGAATCACTCATTTTTAGAGTTTCGTCCATACTCTGGTAGTGTTGAGAGTCGCCAATATGGAGCATTGGTCTCAATGGAGAGTGGTGCTGCACTAGCGTACTCACTCTTTAACCTCCAAGATAGAGGTGCTCTTTTTGTAGAGCCTCAAGAGAAGGTTTATGAGGGTATGATTATAGGTGAGCACTCAAGAAGTAATGATCTTGCGGTTAACCCTATTAAAGGTAAAGCTCAATCTAATGTCCGTTCAAGTGGTGCAGATGAGGCGATAAAACTAGTCCCACCTCGTGACATGAATTTAGAGAAAGCATTAGAGTGGATAGAGGATGATGAGCTACTAGAGGTGACACCACTCAATGTTCGTGTACGAAAAAGACTACTTACAGAAAACGAACGAAAAAGAGCCTCAAGAGGGAGTAAATAGTAGCAGTTTTTCTACATAACAAGTTTTTTGTTGTGTAGTTTTTATTAAAGAAGTATTAACATACTTTTTGTCATAATCCTTTTTTAATTACACAAGGTAGATATCGCATGAAACGAAAACAGATATATAACCCTGACTCTACTGAAAATGTCAATGATCGTAAGATATTTGGCGGTAATCCAACTGGTATTTTTGAGCTAAATAACATAAAATACCAGTGGGCTTACAATCTTTGGGAAGTGATGCTAAATAACACTTGGTTCCCAAAAGAGGTAGATATGACCAAAGATGCTAATGACTACAAGAATCTAACTGATGTAGAGAAGAGTGCTTACGATAAAGCATTAGCTCAACTCATCTTTATGGACTCGCTGCAGACCAACAATCTTATAGACAATGTCAATCCATTTATAACAGCTCCAGAGATCAACCTTATACTTGTTCGCCAATCATTTGAAGAGGCTCTGCACTCTCAAAGCTATGCTGTTATGGTAGACTCTATCTCTCAAAATAGCGACGAGATATATGATCTATGGCGTCAAGATATGATGCTAAAGAGTAAAAATGATGCTATAGCTAGAGTCTATCAGAACCTATCAGATGACCCTAGTGATGAGAACTTTGTGCTTGCATGTTTTGCAAACCAGATATTAGAAGGGATCTACTTTTATAGTGGCTTTGCATATATCTACACACTTGCTAGAAGTGGTAAGATGCTCTCATCTGCCCAGATGATTAGGTTTATACAGCGTGATGAGGTTACCCATTTGGTGCTTTTTCAAAATCTTATCAACAGTCTTAGAAAAGAGCGCAAAGAGCTATTTACTCCTCAGCTGGAGATAAAAGTTTATGAGATGTTTAAAGAGGCGGTAGAGCTAGAGGTATCTTGGGGCAAATATATCACCAAGGGGCAAGTTTTAGGCCTTACTGATGATATTGTTGAACTCTATATCCAGTATCTATGTGACAATAGGCTATCTGCTGTAGGCATGAAGCCGATTTATGGTGTAAAGCACCCTATTAAGTGGGTCGATGACTTCTCTAAGTTTAATGATCAAAAGACTAACTTTTTTGAAGGTACAGTTGCAAACTACTCCAAAGGTAGTCTAAGTTTTGATGACTTTTAGATATGCACCTATATGCAGCAGGCTTTAATAGCGAAGAGGTAGAGTATGAGCAGAACCTCTCAATACTCACGGACTTTGTGGCTCAGACAGAAGAAGATAGTCTCATAGTTGCTCCTGAGGTTGTAGTTACCAATTTTGACTATGACCGTTTTGAGATGGCTGCTGCATTCTCTAAGAGCATCACATCAGCCCTTCTAAAAGCATCTTCAAAGAGATCTATTATCACAACACAGATAGAGTCCAGAGGTGATCAGATCTATAATATAGCTAAAGTGTACCATAAAGGCTCACTCATATACTCTCAAAAAAAAGCTAAACTCTTTACATTTGGAGGTGAGCACAACTACTTTAGTGCAGGCAGTACAGAGCAGATAGAGTTGTTTGAGATAGATGGCATAAAGGTAGGTATCCTAATCTGTTTTGAGTTGAGATTTATAGAGTTGTGGCAACGCCTTAGAGGTGCTGATATCATTGTAGTTCCTGCACAGTGGGGTAGACCTAGAAGTGAAGATTTTAGAGTACTTGGGCGTGCTTTAGCCATGGCAAATCAATGTTTTGTTATACAGAGCGATACACACAACATCGATACAACTGCTACGAGCAGAGTCATAGCACCATCAGGAGAGTACGCACTATCTTATCCATTTGAACGCTCATGGATCAAAAAAATACGCAGATATCTTAACATAGGAGTTGTAGGTGGATAAGATTACAGCTATGCAAAATACTCAACTATCACAGAAGATATCTGAAGTATTTCATGCAGATAGCACAGTTTTAGACGCTATAAGCAAGACAGATAGAGCAGCATTTGTACCTGCTGGATTAAAACAGCATGCCTACAAACTAGATGCTCTACCCATAGGTGCATCTCAGTGGATAAGCTCACCTCTTACGGTTGCAAAAATGAGCCATTACCTCAAGTGTAAAGGGGCAGATAGGGTGCTTGAAGTAGGGTGCGGAAGTGGATACCAAGCAGCTATCTTGTCACACCTTTTTCGTGGTGTTTTTACCATAGAGCGCATCGAATCTTTAGCTATAGATGCAAAGAGGAGATTTAAACAAGAGTCTTTGCACAATATTCATGTTCGCACAGATGATGGGCAGCGTGGATGGATTCAGCACGCTCCATACGATCGCATCATCTTCTCAGCAACCTCAACCCACATACCAGATGCAATCAAAAAACAGCTCAGCGAGGGTGGCATACTACTAGCTCCAATGCTCATAAATGACAGCGAGATGATTGTTAGATTTACTAAGCGCTCAGGTAGGCTAGTAGAGGAGATACTTGAGAGCTGTGAATTTGTTCCTATTGTGAACGGAACTCAAAAATAACCAATAATTTTATTTTTTATCTTCTTATGTTACACTTCTTGCAAAGGAGTCTAGATGTGGGACAAAAAATTTGCAGGCGATGAGTATCTTTATGGCAAAGAGCCAAATGTTTTTATAGCACAGATTATAGATACGCTACCAGCTAGTAGCCATATCTTATTTTTAGGTGAAGGCGAGGGGCGTAATGCATGTTACGCGGCAAAAAAATCTCACAGAGTGCAAGCTATAGATAGCTCAGAAGTTGCTCTAAATAAACTAGATAAACTTGCCAAAGAGTGTGATGTGAAGATCGCCTCAAGCCATCTAGACCTTAAAGATTGGCATGCAGATGAGCAGTATGATGCTATACTCTGCTCCTACCTTCATCTTGAAGAGCCACTACGGACAGAAGTGTTTGTAAAAGCGCTAAATGCATTAAGGCTTGGAGGAGTATTTGCTGGTGAGTTTTTTGCAACAACACAACTAGGTAAAAAGTCAGGTGGTCCAAAAGATGAGAGTCTTCTCTATAAGATTAATGACTTTAAAAAGCTAGCACGCCCAGGATATATATGTAAAAATGTTCAAAAAACAAACACAGTTCTTGATGAAGGCGAGGGACATAAAGGTGATGCAGATGTAATTCGTGTAGAGTTTTTGCGTAGCGAAGAGCTAAGTAGAGTTCCGCTAGAAAAACTCACACTCAAAGCACTTTTTGATAGATCAACAGACCACTATAGAGACAACACAGCCCTTAAAAATCTAGATGGATCCATAGAGTTAACTTATGGTGATTTTGCACTCAATGTAGCAGAGCTACAGCGTGTTATGATAGAGCACAACATAGGGGCCAATAGTAGAGTAGCATTATGCAGCGAAAATATGCCAAACTGGGGTGTAGTATACTTTGCAGTAACTACCATGGGTGCAGTGATTGTCCCTATATTGCCAGATTTTAATGCAGATGAAATTAGGCGTATTATACTACATGCAGAGTGTGAAGCTGTTTTTATATCTAAGAGATTGCAAGAGGCGCTCGAACATGACTCTATGAGAGATCTTGAGTTGAGTATATTGAGTGATGATCTTAGTATAAGGCAGGCTAAAGAGCATAACAAAAATATAGATAAGATAAAATCTATGGTTAAAAAAGAGTCAAGAAAAGCTACGGATATCTATGAAGATGATCTGTGTGCAATCATCTACACATCAGGCACAACAGGAAATTCAAAAGGGGTTATGCTAACTCACAGAGCTCTTGCATTTCAAGCTGTAAGCACTGATAGTATAGCAACGATGACTCAAAACGATAGATTTTTATCAATCTTACCTTTAGCACATACATATGAGTGTTCTATAGGATTTTTAGCACCATTTGCCAATGGATCTAGTATAACATATATCGATAAGGTTCCTACGCCTAAGGTGCTAATTGCCGCCATGTCTCAGGTTAAACCAACATTTATGCTCTCAGTTCCTCTTGTGATCGAAAAGATATTTAAAAATCGCATACAACCAAATTTTTCTAAAAATATCATCATATCTACACTCTATAAGATACCATTTGTGCGTAAAAAACTTCACAAGATAGCGGGTAAAAAACTCAAACAGACATTTGGAGGATCGCTAAAACTATTTGGCATAGGTGGAGCACCATTGTCGCCATCTGTTGAGAGTTTTCTGCTAGAAGCAGAGTTTCCATACTGTATAGGATACGGTCTAACTGAAACAGCACCTCTTATAGCAGGCTCAGCACCATTTCATACCAAACTAAGCTCCATAGGTCGTGTGCTAGATGGCGTTGAGATTAAGATAGTTGAGTGCAATACTCAAGGTGAAGGAGCCATACATGCACGAGGACCAAATATCATGCTAGGCTACTATAAAGCTCCAGAAAAAACAGCAGAGATACTAGATGCTGAAGGCTGGTTCAATACAGAAGATCTTGGCTATATAGATGAAGATGGGTATCTGTTTATAAGTGGAAGATCTAAAAATGTCATCATAGGTGCAAGTGGCGAAAATATCTATCCAGAACACATAGAAGCAATCATAGGCGCAGAAAAATTTGTAGAGGACTCTCTTGTTTATCACCTAGAGGGTCAACTTGTAGCTAGAATATACCTAGATTACGAAAAACTAGACCAGCAGATAAACATCAAAAAATTAACAGAGCGTGAAGCACAAGCAAAAGTTGAGCATATACTGGAGCAAATTAGAACCAATACCAATAATCAAGTATCAAAGTTTTCAAAAATATCAAGAGTTATAGAGCAGAGAGAGCCTTTTATAAAAACAGCCACAAAAAAGATCAAACGCTACTTGTATGTTAGTTAGCAGGCAGGGCAAATAGAGCATCACTATCTCTTAAGAGTGCCAGCTCTTGCAAAAATCTATCTCTACTTATCTCTACTGCGCCCAAGCTCTTTAGGTGATCGGTTGGAATCTGACAATCTATCATCTTAAAGTCCGCTCTTTTTAGATGCTCTACTAGAGCAACTAAAGCAGCTTTTGATGCATCACTTCTCTTAGAGAACATGGACTCTCCACAGAACATTCCACCAACAACCACCCCATATAGACCACCAACTAGCTCATCATCTTGCCAAGCCTCTATGGAGTGAGCATGTCCTAGTGCATGCAGAGTGCTATACGCCTCCTCTACCTCTGGCAATATCCAAGAGCCCTCCTGATCTACTCTGCTGATCTTAGAGCAGCTATGCACCACTTCATCAAACGCTTTATCTATCGTGATATCAAACTGTTTTAACTTTTTTTTAAGAGACTTTCGAACTATGAGATCATCAAGGTATAGTACTAAGCGTGGATCTGGAGACCACCAGAGTATGGGATCACCAGCGTTGTACCAAGGAAATATACCATTACGATATGCTAGCATTACTCTTGTTGGATTAAGATCTGCACCAAATGCTACTATGCCGTTCTCATCTGCTAGATGAGGGTGAGGAAACTCTAATCTATAGCTTAGTTGTGGTATCAAGCTATGGTGTCTCTGCTAGCTCTTTGTACTCAAAGGTTAGTTTGCCATCAAAGCTTATAAAGACCTCTCCACCATCTCTTAATGTGCCAAATAGTATCTCATCAGTAAGTGGATCTCTGATCTGCTCTTGTATAACTCTACTTAGCGGGCGTGCTCCCATCTCTTTATCGTAACCTAGATCTGCTAGATATTTTGATGCGTTGTGATCTATGTTAACTACTACACCTTTTTGATCTAGTGTCTCATTGAGCTCTGATATAAATTTGCCTACTATATCTAAAACAGTTAACTCATCAAGTGGCTTAAACTCTACTATTTTATCGAGCCTATTTCTAAACTCTGGTGAGAAAAATGACTTTAGCTCTTCTGATCTACTAAGTGAACTATCTGCATTAAAGCCCATAACATTGCGCTCTGATGAGCCTATGTTAGAGGTCATGATAAGTATCACATTTTGAAAGTCTGCTTTTAGCCCATTGTTATCTGTTAGGGTTGCGCTATCCATGACCTGTAGTAGTATGTTGAGCAGATCTGGATGTGCTTTTTCTATCTCATCTAGTAACAAGACAGTATATGGATGCTTGCGGATAGCTTCACTCAAAAGCCCACCCTGTTCATATCCAACATATCCAGGAGGCGCTCCTATGAGTCTACTTAGAGCATGTTTTTCCATATATTCACTCATGTCAAATCTCTCAAAATTGACACCCAATACTTTTGCTAAAGATTTAGCAAGTTCAGTCTTACCAACACCTGTAGGCCCTACAAATAAAAATGAAGCTATGGGGCGTGTGGGTGAGCTAAGACCAGCTCTTGAGCGTTTAATCGCTAGTGACACATCTTGTATGGCACTCTCTTGTGATTTTACTAAATTTTCTAGTTTATCTTTGAGTGTTCTTAATTTTTCTGTATCATCAGAGGAGATAGTGGCACTTGGAATACCTGCCATTTTGGAGATGACGCGCTGTATATCTGCCTCTGATACCTCTGAGCGTCTATCTTCTAAGAGATGAAAAGATGCACCTGCCTCATCTATGAGGTCTATAGCTACATCTGGCAAAAACCTATCGCTAATGTACCTTTTAGATAGCTCAACCGCACTAGAGAGAGCCTCATCTTTATATACTAAGTCATGATGGAGCTCATATTTGTGTCGCAACCCTTGCAGTATCTTGACACTCTGCTCTTTTGTTGGCTCATCTATGTCGATCTTGGCAAATCGGCGACTAAGGGCTCTATCTTTCTCAAATGCATTACGATACTCACTATAGGTTGTAGCACCCATACATCTAAGTGCTCCTGAAGCTAGTGCAGGCTTGAGTTGATTTGATGCATCCATGCTTCCTCCACTAACAGCGCCAGCACCAACAATAGTGTGTATCTCATCTATAAAGATGATGGCATTGTTGGACTCTTTGACTTCATCGATCACACCCTTAAGTCGCTTCTCAAAGTCTCCTCTGTATTTGGTTCCAGCGAGCATAGCACCCATGTCAAGTGCATAGATATTAGAGTTTTGAAGTATTTTTGGCACACTGCCTTGAGCTATAGCTATGGCTAGACCTTCAGCAATTGCCGTTTTTCCAACCCCAGGCTCACCGATAAGTAGAGGGTTGTTTTTTTTACGCCTACAGAGTGTCTGGACAACCCTTGCTATCTCATCTTCTCTACCTATGACTGGATCTATCTGCATATCTTTAGCTTTTTGCACTAGCTCTATGGTGTATTTTTGTAAAAAACTCTCATCTTGTTTGTCACTTTTAATTTGAGTTTTATTGTGCGAGATTGCCTCTAAGATATCAACGCGCGAGATATTGTTCTGCATCAGAACTTGATAGGCAAATGTATGTTTTTCATCGTATATAGCTGCTATAAAATCACCAACATCAGCTTGTGGCTTCTCTGCGCTTTGAGCCTGTCTAATCATACGATCTATCAACCTAGAGAGTGCAACTGTCTCTGATGGATCGGCTTGATTGCCTAATGCAAGAGGTTTCATGGTGGAGCTTAAGTATCCATACACCTGTCGGCGTAAAGTATGCACATCACAACCACACTCTTTTAAGATAGATACACCATCTTTTGATGAGAGAAGTGAGTAGAAAATATGCTCTATACTCAGATACTCATGGCGCTCTTTTTTTGCGTATGCCAGTGCTCTTTGAAAGATGCTATTTAGTACTGTACTAATCATGTCATCTCCTGAACAATAGCTTTTAGAGGATAGCCCTGCTCACGCGACAAGCGACCAACTTGCATAACCTTAGTCTCTGCAATCTCAAATGTATATACACCACAAAGCCCGCTATCTTTGCGATGCACATCTAGCATAATCTGCTCTGCCTCTTGATGGTTCTTATGAAAGATGCTAACTAATACCTCTACAACAAAATCCATCGGTGTGTAGTCATCATTAAGAAGCAACACCGCAAATCGCTCAGGCTCTTGGCTTAAGATATCTTCATCTAGCTCTAACTCTTTTTTTGTACTCAACTTTTATCCTTAAATCTAGCATCACAGAATAGTCTTTTTGTTATAAACAATCCATTAAGTTTGAAAATTAGATCACCTAAGATATTTGTGTAAAATACTCCAACATCTACATCACTAATCCACCAGACTAGAAGGGCTTTTTTAAACCTATGGCACGACTACTTGCCTTGTAGACTCTATATTGTATTATAACATAACTAATATTGTCACTTTGATAGGCAGTGGCACAAAATATTTTCTATTTAAAATGGAACAATCTTTTGCACAACAATACTATCTGATGAGCTAAGTTTTACAACAAGGTCTTGGTAGTTTACTAGAGGGTTTGTTGAGTGTACTACATCAGACAAAGAGCTCATGCTAGATCTATCTGACATGTAGTACTCATTCTTTTTGGTAGTTAAGTTTTGAGCATCTATTATAAGTGGTGTATTATTTTGAGTGTTAAAAATTTTGTTGTGCTCAAAGATTATATTTTTTGATTGAATAATAAGTAACCAGTAGATGCCATATCTTCTCTCTCGGGTATTTTTTAAATTAACAATCAAGTTATTTGTCATATTTATATCTGATGCATCTACTAAACCTATTGGGTAATTTAAAATATTTGAAAATGTATTGTTTTCTATATTTGCATTAGATATAGAAAAGGAATCAGGAAGTGGATCATTAATATTTATACCATAATCAGAGTTAAAAATAGTATTGTTTTTAATGATTATATTTTGAATATTATAATGTCCAACAATGGCTACTCCAGGATCATCTAGCTCACTGTTAGTTGTATCTGACTTTTTATACCCCCATAACTTATTGTGGGTTATTACTATTGGGTTATCTTGATTTAATGATCCTGCTTTTAAATCAATCGCATTTTCTGCATAGGCACAAGCACCATTTTTATCATGATTGCCACTACAGTCTGTATATATTGTGCTATCTATATAGATAAGGTTGTTGTCAAGAATTGTCCCTTCATAGTTTATGTTTTTTGTGATCGTTCTGATGGCTTGAAAGCCATCTACAAAGTTTTTTATCTCATTGTTGAGTATCTTGGTGTTTTTAATTGCTATGTTTGGTTGTCTGTTGTCGAGCAATCCAATAGCTGGTCTATCGTGAAATATCATTATATCTGTGCGCTGAATATAACTATTTTGAATAGTATTGTTATCAGAATTAGGGTAGATATATATGCCACTTCCTACATTTTTCATAAAGTATCGATCTATTATATTGTAGTCAGAATTTACAATATTGAAATGATTAAGTGTTGTAGGACTATCCCAATATGCCATTCTATCAATCACCCAATATTTTGTATCTTGTAGTACAAAAGCTACTTTTGCCAATTGGTCTAGATTTAGCTCTTTTGGATGTGTGTTGTTGCCATTGTTTAAAATTATGTATCTTTTTTTATTTTTTGTACCACCTGTTTGGAGTTGAATATTGCCGATGCTAGAGTAGTCACCAGGACTTACGCAAAATATAGATTTATCTACATCGTTAATATGAGACCAGTCTGAATTTGTAGTTATGAATTGTACTTCAGGATTGCTTGCATCACAGACAGGTAGGTGCACAGGTTCTAAATAGGGACTCACATACACATCGCTGCTTGATGAGATGCTACCAGCTTTTTTATAGTGTGGGCTATCTTTGGTTGTGATTATGCCTTTTAATGTTTTCTGTTTTGGTGTTTTAGTAAATCTCTCGTAGGTGAAGGTGTAGTCGCTCATTTTGGCTTCTGTAGCAGAGCCATATTTTTTTGTATTTACGCTAGGCAAATCATCTCTAGAGTGATAAAACCAGTTATTGTCAAAAGTGTGTCCAGCTGTATCACCACCAGCTCTTGATGTATTTATAAAAATATTATTTTTAAAGCTGTCATCAACTGCAAGATCATGTATATATAGGCTCCAACCTTCTGAGTGAGGTCTATCGTTAACAAAGATATTATCTTCAACTTTAACTCTTTTGTTTGTAGACATACGCAACATAAATCCACTACCAATTGTATATATATTGTGTAAAACATTGTCCTTAAATTCCCAATCTTCTGCACTATTTAAAATAAGTCCTGTCATGCTATCTGCAATGATGTTGTGATTCATTTCTACATGTCTGACACCATTGTGAGATGTAAAAGCTTTTCCTGCTTTTGAGCTTGCTAGGTCTACCTTGTTGTATCCCCACATGATGTTATTTGTAATGATTACTGGATTGTTTGGGTTTTCAGAGCCCGCTTTTAGATCAATTGCATTTTCTGCATAGTAGTAGTCACCATTTCTGTTTAGTTGAGTATTTTCATTAGCATAGATATCACTATCAATCCAGATTCGGTTGCTATCCATGACTGTTCCTTCAAAGGTTACATCATGTGAGAACTTATCTATTGATCTAGTTATCTGTATGCCATCAGTAGCATTTCTAATATCATTATTGATAAATTTCACCCCAATAGTTTTACTAATTTTCTTACGATTAGTATGTATATTTAATGCTATTGCATCTATTGTGCTTCGTGCCGACTCTGTTGCGTGATTTATGTAGCTATTTTGTACGGTATTGTAGTGACAATAGGGGTAAATGCTAACGCCATATTTGAAGTTTCTAAGGTGCCACCTATTTATGATGTTGTGTGTAGCTCCGTTGATAAACCGCATTGAAGGATTAATATTTCGATCCAGATTTGCCATTCTGTCTATCGTCCAGTAATCTGCTCCATTAAAATGAAATAGCACATCTGCTACTTGATTATCTGGTAGTGCAGCTGGATGAGTATCGTTACCATTGTATAGACTCATTGTTCTTCTATCATTTTTACTTCCACTTGCTGTTAGGTTGATATATCGATCTTGATATCTTCCTGGCTCAACATAGAAGTGTTTATAGTTTGGGTCATTAAGAACAGATGATGTCCACATGCCGTTACCTGTGGTTATAAGCACATGAG
>Ga0256834_1000356_pt1 | contig 33211 bp, 30 predicted proteins | sample 4281140metaG_FD_190536 | JGI IMG/M metagenome (GOLD analysis project Ga0256834, IMG submission 190536) | Hydrothermal vent microbial communities from East Pacific Rise, Pacific Ocean - 4281-140 | ecosystem: Environmental > Aquatic > Marine > Hydrothermal vents | place: Pacific Ocean: East...
TGGAGCCCATTTGTTGTAATAGCCTGTTTGATTATTTTTATCAGTATCAAGATAGTATGCTTTTTTACCTTTATAATTTCCTCTATAATTTAGAGCCCAAGCTTTATTGACTCTTTGAAACCTAAATAAGAGGCTATTTAAATTATAAATCTTCATATAGTTCAAATACTCTTCACTTTCAGGATCAGAAAATGCTCTTGAAGTTTTTGGTTTTAACTCTACTTGGTGAGGTTCGTCTTTGATTTGTAACTCCCCTTTTTGGGTATTAGTTCCGCAACCTATAAGAAGTAGGCTTGATATTAAATATAGTATTATGAGTTTTATAGACATTTATTTAGTCTCCTTTGGGATTTTATATATCATTGATTTTAGTATAATTTTGCTGGCTTAAACTAAAAATAGGTAAAAAATTTATATAAAAAATAATATTTAATTTATAAAAATAAATATATTATTAGGTTTAAAGGTGTGAACTTTAGTCATAGTTTAAAAAAAGATTTTTTAGAGTTTGCTAAGTCTTCTAATAACGATGACAGGTCTAGCAAAGTGTTTTCCCTTTCCATTTTGTTCATATCCAATATTTTGACCTATCTTGACTCAAAATATTTCTCGTGGTTTTACACCTAAAGTAAAGTCTTTGGTATGTGTCTCTTTTTTGATTTCATTCCACCCATTGAATCTATCCAAAAACTTTCCCTCTCTATTTATAACTCAATTGATGAATTGGCATTTTTATATTTTCACAGATTGTAACTAAACAAGATATATCAAGTCAATCATCTACAACCCTTTTTAACGCTCCAAGTATTTTCACCATAGCCAAAGTATCAAGTTTACAATACTCTAAAAGTGCTTTTCTCATCTTCTGTTTTTCATCTGTATCAAGAGAAGAAAGTGTTGCAAAAGCACTCATCGCATCTGTTCCATTTTGTACACCATCCAAACTTTCATAAGCATCTTTCATATCTGGCACAAGTGCAGGTAATACATACTTTATAGAGTAGCTACCCATCATCGAAGGGGTAACATACTGTTTTTTCTGAAAAGGAGCCATCAAGTCTTTGATATTGTCACTTATATCAAGTAGCTGTGAACTGTACTCTTTATACTCTGATGCAAGTTTTTTTATAACACCTTTTTCAAAGTGCATGTTGTAAGTAAGCACGGTAACATCTCTTGGTATATCGTTACACAGTTTTTTTGCTAACTCTTCTCGTGGGTCTACACCATCATCTGCCAAAAACTCATGATGTTCAAGCTTTCCATCCTTCTGTTCTATATGTAGTGAGTACTGAAACGGTATCTGCATAAATGGGCTAATCCCTTTAAACTCAGGTATAGCTTGTTGAAATGTTTCAAAGTCTAAGTGATATATAGGATACGATAAAGCATCAACAAAGGCCCTTATAGACTCTTTATCTATATAACTCTTCCTTGATTTGTAGTTTGATACTGCTTCGAATTGTTTGTCTGTCATATCAAAATCATCAAGTATATCTTTGATATCAACAATACCCTGCTTATACAAAGCCACTTGCTTTTTACTACCTAAGTTAAAAATGTTAAATACCGAATACTCAGGAATCTCTCGTTGAACCCTCCAACAATACTCCTTGGCATCACACTCATAAGGCTTGTTACAATGAGCTCCTATATCTATATCAGGTTCATCTGTTTTATCTGATAAAACATCTTCAAACTCTTCTAGTCTGTAAGGGATAGCATCTTGTAACTCTACTACTTCATGAGTAACATCCACGATAGCAAAAAGAGCCTCTATATCTAGCTCATCACCTCTTACATAAGTATTGTCTATATGCACCACATTTGCACTCTTTATGCTAAATCCAAGTTGGCTCAATACATAATACTGGATAGAAACATCATGAAGATATATCTCTTTAACAGAAGTAGAGCTTTTCACCTCATAGATAGATATACCATCTTCATCGATTTGCAATATATCAACTATCACCAAGATACCATCATAAACAAAAGTAGCTTCATAGATATACTTGACACCCGCATCTATAAGTTTGGATGTAGTCTCTATCATCTTATCATACTCTCTGGTAAATGCTACCTCCACACCATCAGGAAAAAGTTTACAAGCTAACTCTCCTACTATGTTTCCAGTTTCAAATACTGCTGAAGTAGAAGCATCAGCAGAGCTTAAAACTTCAAGTTTGTACTTTTTTAGCCATAGGGATTTGGGGCATTGGATGGCTTGAGTGTATAGGAATTTGGAGATGGTCATTTATATAATAATTTCTTGAATTTTATCAAAAATATTTTTTATAGGTTCAATACTTTCTATATTTTCCTTATTTAAATAATTAGCTAATTGAAGTGATATCTCAGGTTTACCTATTCTTTTTTTACATTCTCTACTCAATAGATTTTTCAAACTTTCAGAAAATTTATCTTCTTCACGTATATTCAAAAAATCTGTCTCATTCCAACTTCCATCCTCCTTTTGAAATTTATCATTACATAATTGACAATATTGAACATCACTAAAAACATCTTCAAATTCTTTGGTACCAATAAAAAAACAATGATTTTCTAAATATTCTTCATCAAACCCTATCTCTTCTAATTTTTCTTTGGTTACTCTACTTTTAGATGTATCATATTGAGTATCAGAATCTAAAAATAAAACTGTACAATCTTTTTTATTTGCATTCAAAAATTTTAATGCATTACTCCATTGTCCATTTGTTTGCAAATTGATTAAAATAACTCCATCCTCAATTAGACTTTTTCCTGTATATTTTTTATACATGATAGGTAAGGCATTTTCTTCACCTTCACCTTCTACCAACAAAAAGCATTTTTCATAAAAAATATTACTATTTTTAAAGCCACTTACTTCTGATATTTGATTTAAAAAATCCAAAATATCTTCATCTTCTTCTGTACTTAAAAAATGTACTCTTGATTTATCATCCTCTTTTACAACATGATTTATAGATTTTGCAGGTGCTCTATCAATCATTGTTAGAGCATGTGTACAAATTATAGACTGTATACAAGATTCATCTTCTTCTGCTAAATCTCTAATTATATAAAACATTTCTCTTTGTGCATAATAATGAAGGTGAGCATCAGGCTCATCATATGCTCTTATGATATTACGTGCTGTTTCGGCATCCATACTAATTTCAGAATCCCATTCTAAAATTGATAAAAATATCTTCTTCTTAGAGCCATCGCCCATTTGATCAAGTGTGACATTTCTTCCTATCTCATCTTTGACACTTAAACCTGAAAAACTTAATCCTCTTGAAAAATCGATATCGTAGTTTCCACTTATAGTATTAATGTCTGGTTTGTATTTTTGTATATGCTCTAATAACTGTGTCTCTAATTTTGTATTCAAAGATAGTTCTATCTCTTCTTGTAAAGTACTAAAGTTATTTTTTAGTTTCTCATTTCCTTCTGCATCCTTCTCATAAAAAGATTCTCTATAAACCAAATCTAGTGTTTTCCTAATTAATGATGTAGGATTACCATAGTCACTAGATGCATATCTTTGAAAAATAGGTAAATAATTTGAAATTATTCTCCAGTTTACTTCTAAAAATCTATTTTCTGTTTCAATATCATATTCTTCTAGATGTATTTTAATAGCCTCTTTTCTTAAATCCTGATTACTTTTGGGTTCAATCTCAAGTCTTGATAATAATGCTTTTAATTCTCCTGCACTCATATCATCGTAGATATTAAAATCATTATCTACAAATACTTCAGCAAGTATCTCCACTTTAAATGTAGCATTTTTAAGAAAAGTTTTTTTTATTTTAATCATTCCATTACTAATATACTTTTCAAAGCCTTCTATTTCGGTATAAACATTAAAGGTACAAATTATTTTAATAGTATCAATATTATCTCTATATAATTCTAATGGTATATTTTTATTTTCTAAAAAATATTCTAATGCATCAAAAATGGTTGATTTTCCTGCATCATTTTCTCCAATAAATACCGTTAAATTATGGAATGGTATAATTCCTGAATCTTCGTAACATTTCAACCCTTTAATTTCTAAATCTTTTAATTTAAGACTCATTTTTTTCTCCCAATTTTAAGAATATATACCCCAATCTCGTTCAATTGACCAATCAGTATCCCATTTAATATAATCTGCTGGTTCAAAAACTTCATCAAGTTTTACAAGACTAATAATTTGTGCTTCTTCCAAGGGAAGATTATGTCTACCATTTGGACTATCAAGATCAAATAATTGAAATTTTTTGACTGGAATTTTATCCCTTTTCCCAGCAGCATAATCAAATGGTACACATCTTCTAGTCCTATTGGTATTATCTTTTTTTGAATAAAAAGTAACCTCTACAAGTCTTTTTTCTTTGATTGCTTCTATGAATTTATTTAACATATAATTTTCCTTTCATTATGTTTTATTTAGAGTTATATCACAACTCCACCACCCTCTCAAACATCTCCTTTATCTCACTCTCATGAGATATCAAAAATATCTGTCTATACTGCTCTTTTATCGTATGAAATGCTTCCATGATTTCAAATCGTCGCTCTTCATCTTGGCTTCCAAACACTTCATCAAATGCCAAGAACCCTACTCCACCACTACCACTAAGCTCACTCAAAGTTTTAGATATAGCGATACGAAGTACCAAGTTTGCCAAGTCTACCTCTCCACCACTAAATCGCTCTATCGGGTACTTCACACCATCGTCATAGATAAAGAAGTCAAACTCGTTGTTTACTTCTATGTGTTGGTATTTTCCTCTTGTTATACTCGCATACATCCCACTTGCTAACTGGCTGATTCTTGGGGCTATTTGGGAGTTTATTTTGTTTTTGAACTCTGACATGAAAGCTTTTAGTTTTTCATAGTCATTTTTATCATCTATCTTGGATTGAAGCTTTTTTTTCTGCTCTTTATCTCTTGTAAGTTCACTTTTTATGGTGTTTATCTCACCCTCTATCTTTTGAGCTTCTACTTTTTTCTCTGATAGTTTTGATTGGATTACATCTTTATCTTTTAAAACACTCTCATAAATAAGTTCTTGTTTTTGGTGAGCCTTTGCATCATAGCTATGCTCTTTTATAGATTTTTCATATGTTGTTATACCCTCTTTGGTTTTTTGTATCTGTGTATCTATCTCTTTTAGTTCATTTTCTAGTGTTGGTATCTGTGATATAACACTCTCTAGTTTTAGTAACTCTTCATACTTTGGTTTTAACTGCTCTGTTTTTTGGATTGTCTCTTGATGAGCTTTTTCATCATATTTGAGATCTTTTAAAGCTTCTAACTCTTTTTTATTTGCCATGCCTTTTTGTGTGATATTTTTAAACTCTATCTCTTTTGATTGTAGTGTTTTTTCATCTTGTAGTAAGACACTTAAACTCTCTCCTACTTTTTTTAATCGTCCCTCTATCTCTATTTTGTTTTGTTGCTCTTTACTTTTTATAGGTGTTATATTTTGAAGCTGTTTTTCTCTTTGAACTATCTCATTTAGATGGAGTTTATCAATTTCGCTTTTTAGAGAGTTTATAACATTGTCATACTCATCAAGTAGTGGTCTTGTACATGTTGGGCAGTTTGAGCCTTTACCGATTGCCTCTATCTTTGATATCTGTTTGTTAGAGTTTTCTATCAAGCCGTTGTATTTGGCTATCTCTTGTTTTAGTTTGGACTCTTGTTGTTCAATCTTTTGTATCTCTGATAAAGAGTGTTCTAGTAACTTTTGTTGCTTCTCTTTTTCTTGCATGAGTTGTGGTTTTGTCTCTAGTTTTGTATTAAATTCACCAATCTCTTTTTCTGCATTTGTATACTGGCTTCTTAGTACAACCTGCTCTTTTTCTAAACCCTCTTTTTTGAGTTGTTGCTCTTTTTGAGATTGCAGAGTAAGGAGAGTTTTTTCTAACTCTTTGTACTCATTCATAATAAGTTTATCTTTGATATAGAGTTTTTCTTGCTCTTTTAGAGTTTGAAGTTTTTGATGTTTCTCTTTTTGATTTTTAATAAAATTTTCAAGGTTTGTCTTTGTTACTGTGAGATTAGTTTCAAGCTTTGAGTAGTCATCTTTTAGAAGTTGAAATGCTTTTAATGCTTTGGCGACATTTTTAACCTCTAGAGTTTTCTCATCAAACTCTTTTTTAACCTTTTTTATCTCCTCCTGCAAGGAGGAAAATATATTGGTATGTGACTCTTTGGCTTTGTTTAACTCTTCTATTTTTGCATCTGAGAGTAAAATCTCTGAAAAACTTTTTATATCTCTATTTAGATCAGTTAGTTTTATCCGTATCTCTTTTTCTATACTGTCTATCTTTTCAAGTCCCAAAAGTTTTCGAATGATTTTCTTTCTATCTTCATTTTTAAGACCACTTAGTGCTGTTAGCTCTTTTTGTGAAGCAAAGACGGTGTGAGAAAAAGCTTCTTTGTTCATACCTATAAGTTTTACAATCTCAGAAGTTACACCTTTGGCACTCTCAGCAATCAAAGCATCATCTCCATCATATAGATATGCTTTTGCGACAAGTGTTTTTCCTCGCATCTGCCTTGTAACTTTATAGTTTTTACCATCTATCTCAAACATCAAGCTAACAGCTACTATCTCTTTTTCACTAGCTTTAGAGTGGCGAATAGTCTCTTTCTCACCTCGTACATCACCGTACAGGGCAAATGTTATAGCATCAAAGATAGTAGACTTACCTGCTCCATTTCGTCCGATGATACCTGTGAGTCCTTCGTTAAACTCTATGGTGTAATCTTTATACTTTTTATAGTTTTGCATATGAAGGTTAGTTAGTATCATCAGCTACCTCCTCATAGAGTGCAAAAAGCTCTTTTGCCTTTGATGTAAGTCTTTTCTGCTCTACATCATCACTCACACTCTCTTTTATGTGAGATATGAAATAACTCTCTAAAGATATAGACTCTATGTTTCCATCTATCTTGCTACCTTCAACCTCTTTAAACTCTCTTTTGACTTTTACATGAAGGGCTTTGTCAAATATCTCAGTTATCTCTTTATTCGTTATGTCTATGGAAGTTGCAGATGTGAGATTAAAAAGTTTGACTTCAACTAAGGCATCTTTACTCTCTGATAAATCAAGAGATGCTATCTGCTCTTCATACTTATCTGCATCTATACTAAACTCTAAAGATTTACGAAGAGCTATTGTGTGATGAGTTATAGTTACTTTATCTTCTAACTCTACTATGACATAACCCTTATCATCTCTTTTATCGCTACTACTTGTTCTCTCTGTTGAGCCTGAATAGTAGACATTTTTATGTTTCCCTACATTTCCAAAACCATGCCAATGCCCCAAAGCTACATAGTCCATCTTTTCAAATATATCTTCTCTTGTTTTAGGATAAACCCACTCACCAAACTCATGCATCAAGTAAGATGCACCAACTGAACAGTGCATCATGAAGATATTTTTCTTTTTAGGATTTATGTTTTTATCTATGGAGTCTAATTCACCATCGATGATTCTCTCATCATTTATATGTGGGAGTGCATGAAAGATTATATCTTCAAACTCTACCGTTTCATACTGCTGAGAAAAAACTGCTTTTACATTGTCCAGAGTGCTTAGCGCCTCTAGTATAGGAGATGAAGATGAAGTTCTAGGAGTTGAGTGGTTTCCTGCGATGATGATAAAAGGGATATTTAGCTTTTCTACTCTTTTAAGCTGTGTCAATGCAAAAGTGATAGCACGATTTGAAGGAGATGCACGATGAAAAAGATCTCCAGTATGGATGATAAAATCAGGTTTTATCTTTATGATGGCATCACAAACATCTGAAAATGCCTGATAAAAGTCTGCTTCTCTTTGGTTGATACCCTCTTTGTTTATGATATCCAAATCACTAAACCCAAGATGAGTATCTGAAAAATGTATGATTTTCAAATAAATTCCTTAACTATATATCGATATTCTTACTCCCCAAGCAATAAAAAAATTTAATTATCTTAAATTAATATTGATATTATACATTAATCTTATTTTTTGTCAAACTATTCCCCGATATTGTTTTGTATGAACAATTTGAAGATATTATAATGATTTTTGCGATTTTTTATACAAGTTAAGAGATAACAAAACTTTCAGACTGTCAACTTTAGCTAAGAATTGTTTTATATCCTTTGTATAAATTAGTGTTGCCAGATTATTTCACACCCCATACAGTGTCTCAAACACTTGAGCAAAAAATCCATCAAACATATAAACTATAAAAAGAGCAAATGCCAAAAATGGTATAAAAGGAACTTCTAAATCTTTATCTTTTATGATGATAAAGACAGGGAGTGCGATGATAGCTGATAAAAATATAACTAAAGCTCCAAGTTTTAAGCCAACCAATGCACCGATTGTTGCAGCTATCATGATATCAGCTTCACCAAGTGCTTCTTTTTTTACGATGTATGATACATAAAAACGAAGAAGTGCAAAACCACCTGCATAAAGAAGTGCATTTGTTAAGTTTTCTAGTATAAAAGGAGATGCAAATATAGCCAAAGTTAGAGCTGCTAAATTTAGACTATCAGGAACCGCTTTATAACGAAGGTCTATTAGAGAGAGTCCAAGAAGAAGAGCAAAAACAAGTCCTGTTATAAAACTATATGTGATATCTCCAAGTTTATAATATACAAGTCCAAATATCAGTGCAGTTAAAAACTCTATAATTGGGTATTGGATAGATATTTTATCTTTACAAAAGCTACATTTTCCACCTAAAAGAAGCCAAGAAAAGATTGGTATATTGTGCCACCATTTTAGCTTTGTGTTGCATTTTGTACAGTGAGAACCAGGAAATACTATGCTTTCTTCTTTGGGAATTCGTAAAATCAAAACATTTAAAAAAGAGCCAAACAAAAGCCCAAAAAGAATTAAAATACCACCTTCTAACATCATATTATTTAACTCCACCAAATCTTCTATCAATATTTTGAAATTTATCTATAACACTTTGTAATTTTTCAGCTGTAAAATCTGGCCAAAGTGTATCTGTAAAAAAAAGCTCGCTATAAGCTATTTGCCATAAAAGATAGTTTGAAACTCTTTTATCGCCACCTGTACGAATTAGTATATCGACAGGATCTATATTTTTTGTATCTAAAAATTGTCCAAAACTCTTTTCATCTACCTCTTTACCTTCTTTTATGGCTTTGTTTACTGCTCTTATTATCTCATCTTTTGAGCCATAATTTACAGCTAATACTTGTGTAAGACCATCAAAATGTGCAGTTTTTTCTTTTGTATAAGAGATTCTCTCTTGTAAATTTTTTGGTAATTTACTCAAATCTCCAATCGTATCAAAACGGACATTGTTATCTAAAAATAGTTTGAGTTCATTTTTGAGATACTTGTCCATTAGTTTCATCAAAAAACTGACCTCAGCATCTGATCGTTTCCAGTTTTCTGTGCTAAATGCATAGAGAGTAAGGTATTTTAAACCCATATTTGAAGCATGGATTGTAAGTTCTCTAACTCTTTTTGCACCCTCTTCATGTCCTACAATTCGCTTTAAAAATCCCTGTTTTTTTGCCCATCTACCATTTCCATCCATGATAATTGCGATATGTTTTAAGTTATTCATTTTTTATCCTCTAACATCTAAAAGTGAAGGGGTAAGTTCATATATAGGCTCAATCTTTTTATCTTTATGATAGAGCAAACCTTCCAAATCTAAAAATTCTAACTCATTTTTCAAAAACTCCAAAGAATTCTCATAAAAAAGAGATAGTGATACCCTTCTCTCATCTTTTACAACTGAAATCAAACCCTCAACCGGTCCTAAATTTTCAAATGCTGCGTAAAAGTCAACTTGTGCATCTTCTTTTGCATCTGGAGTTGCTTTTTTTCTTTTTTTAAATTGAAACATCGTATTTTGATTACCCTCTTTTAAAACCATTGTAAATACATTTTCATTTAAAGCTGCTATCATGTTTGTTAGTGTCATAAACTCATTTTTTGTAGAAGCTTGTGACAACTTATCTAATAATACCATTTTTAATTCAGTTTTTGGATTCTCTTTTGAAAAAAGCTCTTCTAATTTTGTCTGGGTAAATTGTGGTAAAAAATTATCTCTTTGGGCTTGTAGAAGTTTTGGCTTTTTTAAAAGTTGTGAAAGGCTAAGAGAGTTTAAAGATACATCCTCCTTCATAAGTCCCCAGTATTTACTTCCTACTTCTAAATCAATTGTGCTTTTTGTACTTAACTCTTTAGTTCCTATTTTTAACATATAAAGATTTTCTTTGCTTTTATCCAGGACATCAATTGTCATTGGAAGTAGTGAGTTAAATCTTGCAGTTTTTAAATTTGAAAGGAGTGAGTCGATTTTTGCAATATTTAAAATCTGTGAAATCATCACTTGCCGTTCTTACTCAAAGTTTCCAATAACTCCAAAGAGATATCAAGTTTCAAAGCCTCTTTTAAATCTACCTCTAAATCTTTTGTAAAAAGTGTTATAGCATTTTTATCACTTCCAAAAGAGTGTTCACTGACATAGTTTAGTGCAACTGCATCTAAACTCTTATTTTGAAGCATACTTTTTGCACTCTCTTTGCCACTATTTTTATCCATCTCTGCTTTAAAACCTACTGTAAATATATCCTCTTTATTTATCGAAGATAAGATATCTACATTTTTTTCAAGCTCCAAATTCCAAACATCACCTATCATCTCTTTTTTAAGTTTTCCAGATTGCGGATATCTTGGCTTATAATCACTAACAGCTGCTGCCATAAATAGATAAGGTTTTTTCTGTATAAGCTCTGGAATTGAATCATCTGTTAGAGTAGCTTTTGTCATGATGCCTTTTTTAGAAACTCTTATTGCATCTACAAGATACTCGTGTAGCTGAGTTGTACTCTCTACATCTATCTGATAAATCCCCTCTACCAAATCATCAAGTTTCTTAGTTGTTATCAAACATACATCTGCCCCTTTTAGATAAAGAGCTGTTGAGAGTGCTTTTGCCATTTTCCCACTCGAAAAGTTTGAGATATACCTAACATCATCAATCTTCTCAATCGTCCCACCACCAGTAACAATCACACGACGGTTTATCCAAAATGCATCTCTATTTAAAACCTGTGCAGTTTTATAAAAAATATTTTCAACTTCAGCTAAAGCACCCTCCCCTTCATCTCCACAAGCTAAAAGTTTAGTTGAGGGTTTTATAACTTCATAATTTATAAGTTGTAACATCTTTAGAGATGCTTGAGTGGTTGGGTTTTTATACATAGCTGTATTTGCAGCTGGAGCTATGAGTTTTACATCTTTATATGCTAAGGCAGTTTGGGTTAAAAGATTGTCAGCTATTCCATTGCTTAGTTTATTTATCGTGTTTGCGGTTGCTGGGGCTATGACAAATATATCTGCCCATTTACCTATGTCGATATGATTGTTATCGTTTGCCCAACTCTCTGTTTTGCTCGTTAATACTTCATTTGAGCTTATCGCTTCAAAAGTTAAAGGGGAGATAAATTTTGAGGCAGCCCCTGTCAAGATAACTCTAACCTCCGCCCCTGCTTTTTTGTACAATCTTATAAGCTCTAATGCTTTGTAGATTGCAATAGAGCCTGTAACTCCAAGGAGAATTTTTTTATTTTGTAAAATTGCTATTCCTTAAAAAACTTATCGAAAAAACCTTCCACTGTTTTCATATCCGTTCTACTTATCGCTAAAGAACCTTTTTTAACATCTTGGTTTACTGTAGTTCCTGCGGCTATTAAAACATTATCTTCTATGACAACTGGTGCTACTATCTGAGTATCACTTCCTATGAAAACATTTTTTCCTATTATTGTTTTATATTTATTTTTACCATCATAGTTGCAAGTTATTGTTCCTGCTCCTATATTTGTACCTTCATCTATCTCACTATCTCCAAGATAGCTTAAATGTCCAGCTTTGACACCTTTTAATGTAGATTTTTTAATTTCTACAAAATTTCCTATATGAGTATCTATTAAAACACTCTTAGGTCTGACTCTTGAAATTGGACCAATGCTTGAATTTTCGATTATACTATCTTCTATTACAGAATTAGCTTTTATGTGACTATTTATGATTTTAGCTCCATTTAGTAAACATACTCCATTTTCAATGATACTCTCACCTTCAATCTGAACATCTGAATCTATAAAAATTGTATCAGGAAGACGCATTATAACACCAGCGTTCATAAACTCTTTTTTAATTCTCTTTTGCATAATCTCTTCTGCAACTGATAAATCATACTTTGAATTTACACCCTTAAAATTCTCTTCACTTACATATAATGGTGCTATCTTTTTATTGTCATTTTTGGCAAATTCTACGATATCTGTTATGTAATACTCTTCTTGGGCATTGTCATTGCTTAATTTTGGTAGATAAGTTTGAAGTATATTGTTTGAGTATAGGTAGATTCCTGCATTTACTGTTTTTATCTCTTTTTCACTCTCACTTGCATCTTTCTCTTCTACAATTTTAACTACTTCACCATTTTCTACAACAACTCTACCATATCCGCAGGAGTCATCCATATCTATTACACTCATAACTATATCTGCATCTATAAGAGAGAACTTTTTAAGTTCATCTGATTTGATTAGTGGCATATCTCCATTTAAGACAAGAACTTTGTCATGTTTTGTATCTATATTCATAACTGCACCTCCAGTTCCTGGATAGTTTTTATGATCTTGTATAACAAATTTTATATCATTATAATACTTTTGCATCTCTAACTCTACAAGCTGGGCTTGATGATATAAAACAACAGTGATATCATCACTTAACTTTTTAGCCTCTTTTATAGAGTAATAAAGCATCTCATATCCTGAAATTTTGTGAAGAACTTTTGGTTTTGTAGATTTCATTCGTGAACCTTTGCCAGCAGCTAATATAATAATTGATATATTTGACATATTTTGTTTTTCCTTGAATTTATTTAAATAATTTTATTAATTTATATTAATTTTAGTACTATACGAACTTTAATAATATAAATTAATTCATATTATTTACTATATCGTACAAATAGCTAAATTTTTTATAGATATTACCGATATTTAATGAAATTAACCTAATAAGAGAGAGAAAATGGATTTAGGAAGTGTAATTGGATTGGTTTTAACCCTCCTACTTTTAGCTGGTGCTATGGCTATGGGTGTTGGAATTGGTCCATATATTGATATACCTTCTTTACTTATTGTATTTGGTGGAACTGCTGGAACTATTCTAATTGGTTTTAAAATGGATCAGGTGAAATCATTTGGAAAAGTTTTCATGGTTGCTATCAAACCTGTAACAGATGATCCAAAAGAGTTGATTTCAAAACTTGTAGAATTTTCAACAAAAGCTAGGAAAGATGGGATACTAGCGTTAGAAGGTGATGCAAATAATGAAGAAAATAACTTTTTAAAACGAGGTCTTGGCATGGCAATTGATGGAAATGAGCCTGATATCATCAGAGATTTACTTGAAATTGATATGGAACAGACTGATAGTAGACATAAAACAAATGCTTCAATGTTTGGGCAACTTGCAGGATTTGCTGGAGCTATGGGAATGATAGGTACGCTTATAGGTTTAGTTGCTATGCTTTTAAATATGGCAGATCCAGCAGCAATTGGTCCTGCTATGGCGGTTGCTCTTCTTACTACCATGTATGGTGCAATGCTTGGAAATATCATCGGAGGTCCTGTTGAAAATATTTTAACTCTTAGAAATGCAGATGAGATGGTAGTTAAACAACTAATTATTGAAGGGATTATGTCAATTCAAGCAGGAGACAACCCAAGAACTTTAGAAGCAAAATTACTGGCATTTCTAGCTCCAAGCGAGCGAGAAAGCCAATTTGACAAATAGGTAAACAGATGGCTAAAAAGAAAAAGTGTCCCAAAGCTGACTGTCCCAAATGTATGCCAGGATGGCTTGCTGCATTTGGTGATCTTATGTCACTTCTTTTATGTTTTTTTGTACTACTTCTATCTATGTCCACAATGGATGCAAAAAAAGTTGAAGAAGCAGTTGGTTCACTTGCTGGAGCTCTAAGTGTACTAGAAGGTGGTACAAAAACAGAAATTAGTCAAGAGAGACAACAAGAGACAACTCCAATAGACCAACAAGACGAAACAGCTCAAAAAATAAAAACTATGAAAAGAACTATTATAGAGATAAATGAGATGATGAAAGAGGGTTCAGCTGAGGCTTCAGAGGTAACACTACAAGAGAGTGAAGATGGTTTTATGATAAGGCTTCCTGCAAAACTTCTCTTTGGAGCTGGAGAAGCAGAGATAAAAAATGAAGATGGACTTCTATTTTTAAAAAGAATTGCACTTATAATCGATAAACTTCCTAAAAATCTACATATAAATATTGTAGGTCATACAGATGATTCAGCAATGGAATCTATAGGACTATATAGAGGAAATTGGTCCCTCTCAGCTGAGAGAGCAATATCTGTTGCACAAGAACTTATAAAAGATGGAGTAGAGCCAAAACTCATAACCGCAGGTGGTAAGGCAGAGTTTGAACCAATAGCTTCAAATTTAACAAAAGAGGGTAAGGAAAAAAATAGGAGAGTTGAGTTATACTTTTTTTCTAAAGATAAGGATGATAAAGAGGGTGCAAAAAAGAGCATTCTTGATGCCACGGGAGGATAATCATTTTCAAACCAATTTGGTTCATATTTTTTATAACCTCTTTTGCCTTTGGTGCAGACCCCGTAACTGTTCCAAATATAGATATCTCACTATCAGCCCCAAGCGAGCCACAAGATTTAGTAAACTCTCTAAATGTTTTAATCATCTTAACACTCTTAGTTTTAGCCCCTTCACTTCTTTTAGTGATGACAAGTTTCGTTCGTCTTATAGTTGTATTTTCATTTCTTAGACAAGCTCTTGGAACACAACAAATGCCACCAAATCAAATCTTAGTCTCCCTTGCTATGATTTTAACTTTTTTCATAATGGAACCTGTTGGGAAACATGCATATGAAAATGCAGTTAAGCCTTATATCGATAAAGAGATTACCTATGATGTGGCTTTTGAAAAGGGAGTTGAACCCTTTAAAGATTTTATGATTAGAAATACAAGAGAGAAAGATTTAGCACTATTTTTAAGAATTAGAGATGTTCCAAATCCACAAAGTTACAAAGATGTTCCTTTAAGTGTTGTTATACCTGCATTTATGATAAGTGAACTCAAAACTGCTTTTGAGATAGGATTTTTACTCTACCTCCCTTTTTTGGTGATTGATATGGTTGTAAGTTCAGTCCTTATGGCTATGGGTATGATGATGTTACCTCCTGTTATGATATCTATGCCTTTTAAGTTGCTCATCTTTGTGTTAGTAGATGGGTGGAATCTACTCATAGGCAACTTGATAGAGAGTTTTAAATGACTTGTGATTATTTTGGAGTATGTGGGAGTTGCACACTATTTGATAAAAGTTATGAAGAGCAACTTACTCTTAAAGTTGATAAAGTTAAAGAAGAGTTTGAGTTAGATGATATTGATATCATAACTTCAAAAAGTTCTCACTTTAGAGACCGTGCAGAGTTTCGCATATATCACGATGGGGATAAAATCTCCTATGCGATGAATACTTTAGAAAAAAGAGGACTTTTACAGATACAAAGTTGTTCAATTGTGAATCAAACAATTGCAGATATGATGCAAAACTTGATAGAAGAGATTGCACCAATTCCTATTTTAAAAGAGAGAATCTTTGCAGTTGAGTTTCTTTCATCAAACACTAAAGAGCTTTTAGTAACTCTAATTTATCATAAAAAAATTGATACTATTTGGGAAGATGAAGCTAAAAAACTTGCATCTAAATTAAAAATCGACTTAATTGGAAGATCAAGGGGTATTAAAAAAATAGTAACAAAAGAATACATCAATGAGACACTAACCATACTTGAGAAAAAATACCATTACAGACTCTATGATACAGGATTTACTCAGCCAAATAGCGGTGTAAATGAGAAGATGATAGGCTGGGTTAAAGATAAAATTGGAAAAAGCGACAGAGACCTTTTAGAGCTATATTGTGGTCATGGTAATTTCACACTTCCTTTAAGTTCTAAATTTAGACAAGTTTTAGCAACTGAAATATCAAAACGCTCAATCAAAAGTGCAAAAGAGAATTGTGAATTAAATAATATAGAAAATATAGATTTTGTAAGACTAAGTAGCGAGGAGTTAACAGAAGCTTTAAATAAAAAAAGAGAGTTTAATCGTCTAAAAGATATCGATTTAGATAAATTCTCTTTTTGTACAGTTTTTGTAGATCCTCCTCGTGCAGGGTTAGATGCAAAGAGTCTTGATTTTATTAAAAAGTTTGAAAGAATCATCTATATATCTTGCAATCCGCAAACACTAAAAAGAGACTTAACAATTTTAAAAAAAAGCCGATATAAAATTACAGAATTTGCCGTCTTTGATCAATTTAGCTACACAGAACATTTAGAGTGTGGAGTGATTTTATCTGGAAGTGTGGCAGGGTATCTATAATTTAGAAGGATTTTTTTGAAAAAGCTAGCATTTGTGGCAACTGGTTATATAAAAAAATATGATGGTGTTAGTGTTTATACTGAAAATCTTTTGATTGAGTTATTAAATCACAAGGATATTAAAAAAAACAGTATAAAAACTGATATCTATATTGGTGAAAGTGTTTTAGAACTCTTAAAAAGCAGAGTCTTATCTCCTAATGTTAAAGAGTTGGAAAATATTACATTTATACCAGTTAATGATAAGAATTTTTATTTAAAAATCTTAGATTTAACAAGAAAAATGTTTATAAAAGGTAAATATGACTTAGTTTTAATGACTAATTTAATGCCTGTTCTATTTGCTCCTGGCAAAAAAATAAAAGTTATCCATGATTTTTCCAAAAGACGGTTTCCAGAACTATATACAAAATTTGGTTTAATCTATAATCTATTTTTAGTTAAAAGTGCAAAAAAATTTGATTTTGCCATAGGTTATATTTCACAAACTACACAAGAAGATATGAGCAGATATTTTAATATTGATAAAAATAATAAAAGACTACTTTTTGTTCCAAATGGTATCCCTTTTAAGGTAAAAAATTTCAAAAGAGTTGATAATGAGGTTGCATTTGAGAAATTTAAACAAAAAGATTTACATTTATGTGTAGTTGGACGGATTAACAAACATAAAGGGTTTGATAGATTATTAAAGTTTTGCACCTATTTTGAAAACTCTTTAAAAATGGGTGAAAAATTTGATTCAGTAACCCTTCATATCGTAGGGAAACAGACAAAAGAGACAGAAAATATTTTTAAAAATTTAAAATTTAAAAATATTAATCTAATTTTCCATGGGTTTTTAGATGATAATGAATTAAATAAAATATATCAAAAATCACACTTCTCTTTTTTCTTATCACGAAATGAAGGATATGGTTTACCACTTATAGAGGCGATGTGGTTTAAATCTGTTCCAATTATCTCTAATATTCCTATTTTTAATGAGATAATGGGTGCAAATTTTCCTAAATTTGACGATATAACAGGATATGAAGAGGAAATTGAAGATTTTATTAACTCTATTTTTGATGATAAAAAAACTCTTCAATCTACTTATAGACAGATGGAAGTTGTAATTGAAAAAGAGATGAAAGGCTATAATAAAGCCGCCAATAATTTAGTAGATTTTCTAGAGTCTATATAAAAGGATTTTTTTGAAAAAAGATGTATATATAGCAATTGTTTCCCATAATCATCAAGATTTGATAATAGATGCATTTGCATCCTTTCCTAAAAATATTGGTAATTATACTTTGCATCTATCAATTATTGATAATATCAATTCTCAAAAGTTAAAAACATTTTCTAAGGAGGAAGATATTGTTTATTATGCTGATAATAAACAAAGAGGATATGGAGCAAATTTAAACAAGCTATTTGATTTACTCTCACCAAAAGATGAAGATATTTTCATAGTTTGTAATCCAGATATCATACTTAATCCAATCCAACTAGAGAAGATTTTAGATAAAACAATAGAAGAAGATGCAGATATCTATGGAGTTAAAGTTTACACAAGACGAGATTTTAGCAAGGTAAGCTCATCAAATAGGAGTTTTCCTTGTATTTTTGATTTTTTTTCTTCTATTGTTTTAAAGAAAAGACCATATATACATAATCCTGAAGTTTACGCTAATCCTGATTGGATTTCTGGAGCATTCATGGTTATAAAATCTAGCTCATACAAAAAGCTAAAAGGCTTTGATGAGAGATATTTTTTATATTGTGAAGATATTGATATCTGCTATAGAGCTAAAAAAGAGAAAATGAAAATAGTCTATAATCCTGAATTTTATATTATTCATGAATCACAGTTGGCAAGTAGAACAATCTTTTCAAAAACATTTTTGGTGCATCTGCGATCAATATTTAGGTATCTAATCACACATAGAATAACTTGTATCTTAGGAACTGGTGGTAACTATGCTAAATAGAAAATATGCTTAAGAATATAAAAGTTATTTTTTTAGGGGCAGGTCCAACTGCATTGGCAGGAATTAGAGAAGTTTCAAGGGAAAAATTAGATGTATTTGCAATTGGGTTAAACAGGTTTGAAGCTGGATTATTTTCAAAACATTGTACTTCACTTGGAGTTTGTGATCCTTTTAAAGATAGCAAAGGATTAGTAAAACTTCTTGAAAATTTTGCACAAAAAGAGAGTGGTAAACTTATTCTCATACCAACTGGTGATGAATTTATAGAGTTTTTGTCACAATATAAAGAAGAGTTAGCCTATTTTGGATATAAATTTTCTCTACTTAACAATGACCTATCTGAACTTTTTTTAAATAAAGAGAAGTTTTATAACCTATGCCAACAAACAAAGACACCAGCTCCTAAAACTTGGACTATAAATCAAGACTCATCACTAGAAAAATGGAGTCAAGATGCACTATATCCATGTTTTATAAAACCTATCTACTACCATAAGTGGGCTAAAGTTTATGGACTTAAAAAAGGTTTTTTAGTATTTGATAAAGATGAACTCTTAAGAACTTATGATAAAGTTTCAAAAAATATAGATGAGTTGATAGTTCAAGAGGTAATTGAGGGAGCTGATGACAAAATAGTCATCTATACCGCTAACTTTTCTAAAAACTTAAAACCTAAACAGATTTTTACAGGAAGAAAAAAGAGACAATACCCAAAAGGATTTGGAACAACGACAGCTGCAATTTCTGAAGATATAAAAGAGATAAAAAATTATGCAGAAAATATATTGTCAGAAGTAGGATTTGAAGGTGTTTGTGATGTTGAATTTAAGTTTGATAAGAGAGATGGCTTATATAAAATCATAGAGATAAACCCTAGAATTGGAAGATGGTATAGACTTGTTACAAAATCTGGGAAAAAACCACTAACATCTTCTATTTTAGATTTAGCCAAAAGCGAAAAAACTCTTCAAGAGAGTGAGCAAGAAAATGGAAAGCTTTGGCTCTTTCCTATTCGAGATTTGCCTTCGATTATGAAAACAGATGCGATAAAAGACTATTTTAAGAGAGCAAAAGTATGGTGTATATTTGAGTTAAAAGATCCTATACCATTTTTTGTATATTTTTTAGAGATGGCATCTAAACTTATAAAGAGAAAAAATGTATAGAAAATTTCAAGACTCTCCAAATGTTAATTGGTTTAAAACAAAAACTAAAAAAGAAAAAAATTTTCCATCTGTTATAAAAACTTTTATGGGTAGAGATGCGATAAATCTGCTACTCTTCAATAAAAAGAAAGAGAGTAAAAAAGCCCTGCTCCCAGCCTATACTTGCACTGAAGTAACTGATCAGTTTGAAAAACATGGATATAAAATAGTATATTATGATTTAAACTTTTTTGAGATAGAAGAGTTACCCCAAACTACTGATATCGATATATTTTACTTTATCCGATATTTTGGAATAGAAGTTAAAAATATAAAATCAGCGATAAAAAAAGTAAAAAAACAAAATCCAAATATATTTATAGTTGAAGATAGAGCCCACTATCTAAGCGATAAACCTCTTCTTAAAGATGTAGATGCATATATATTTAGCTTTAGAAAACTTTTGCCAACTCCAGAGGGCGGTGGATTGCTTACTGATATAAAGATTGATTATCGTTATAAGAGTAAATTCATCTCAAATCTTCTCTCTCTTGCAATGGTTTTAAAAAAGAGATTTATAGGTCATAATCCAAAATTTTCAAGATCAAAAATAGCATCTGAAAACAGTCTCTCAAATGCTATTTTTGCCCCCTCTTTTTTTACAAATAGAGTTATAGAAAATTTTGATATAGATAAAAATATAAAACTTAGACGAGAGCTTTTTTATCTATGGCTTGAAAAAAGTAAAAAATACTCCATAAAACCTCTTTTTACAAAACTACAAGAAGATGATATCCCTCAAGGATTCCCGATAATAGTCTCAGATGCAAATAAGCTTTTTGTCAAGATGCGAAAAGAGGGAGTTTATCTAAAAAGACATTGGATTCTTGATGAAAAATTCAAAACTATCGCTCCAAAATCATATAAACTATCCAATGAGATAATAACTTTGCCAATTTATGAAGAGATTAATGAAAAAGATATAGATATGATTATTGACAAAATCCATCTTTATACTATCTAAAAATTAAATCAAATAATAATTTGAACCTTTTATAATAGATGCAATACGAAATAAGTATTGCATCAAAAACTATCAGATTTTTTCTCTAACTATCTTTACCGCTTTTACCATATTTTCTAAACTTGGTTTTACCTCTTCCCACTTTCTTGTTTTTAAACCACAATCTGGATTTATCCACAGCTGTTTTTTAGGTAAAACTTCTAACAGCATCTCTATCTGTTTTACTATCTCCTCTACAGTTGGAACTCTTGGAGAGTGGATATCATAAACTCCAGGTCCCACCTCTTGTTTGTAGCCTGTTTGTTTAAATATCTTTAAGAGTTCATTTCCACTTCTTGCTGTCTCTATTGAGATCACATCTGCATCCATATTTTCAATAGTATCTATGATGTCATTGAACTCGCTGTAACACATATGTGTGTGGATTTGAGTCTCTTTTTTTGCTTTGCTTACTGATATTTTAAAGTCTCTAACTGCCCATTTTTCATAAACTTCTATCTTTGCATCTCTTAGTGGATATCCCTCTTTAAAAGCTGCTTCATCTACTTGTATAATCTTTATTCCTGCATTTTGAAGATCATCTATCTCATCACTCAAAGATACTGCAATCTGTTTTGAGACCTCATCTTTTGGCTTATCATCTCTTATAAATGACCAGTTTAAAATCGTTACAGGACCTGTTAACATTCCTTTCATTATTTTATCACTTTTACTTGCTGCGTAAATCATCCAATCTACAGTCATAGGTTTAGGTCTGCTTATATCTCCGTAGATAAATGGTGGCTTTACACATCTACTACCATAACTTTGAACCCAGCCATTTTGAGTAAATCCATACCCTTTTAACTGTTCACCAAAATACTCAACCATATCATTTCTCTCAGGCTCGCCATGAACTAACACCTCGATGCCACATTTCTCTTGAAACTTTATACACTCATCTATATAGTTTTTCATCTGCTTTTCATACTCTAATTTACTTATGTCACCACTTTTAAAATCTCTTCTAGCTTTTCTAACTTCAGGAGTTTGAGGAAATGAACCTATAGTTGTAGTGGCAAGGTCATTATATGATAAAATCTCTTTTTGCAATTTTATTCTATCTTCATATTTTCCATCTCTTTGTAGTTTTGTGATATTTTCTACTCTATTTTGAACCTCTTTATCATGAATGAGTGCTGATGTTTTTCTACTTTTGTTTGCTTTTTTATTTAGCTCTATTTTCTCTTTATCATCTTCATTTAGCTCATCTAAAAAGAGTTTTGAGATTAAAGATATTTCATCAAGTTTTTCTACTGCAAAGCTTAACCAGTTTTTTATATCTGAATCTAAGTTTTTTTCATATTTTAGAGTAAAAGGGGCGTGAAGAAGTGAGCAAGATGAACTTACTATGATATTTTTTTTATCTACTTTTTTAGAGATTGAATCTAATAAAGATATAGTTTTTGATATATCATTTTTCCAAATATTTCTACCATCAACTACTCCAGCTATCAGTTTTTTGCCACTTTTGCCTATCAAAGGGAGTGATTTTATGTTTTCATCTCCATACAAAAAATCAAGCCCAATTGCCCAAATAGGAGTATCAACTAAAATCTCAGTTGCTTCAGTTGAGTGTTCAAAATATGTACAGACAACTATCTTTATATTTTCACTCACATCTGCTAGAGTGTCATATGTATTTTTTATAAACTTTAAAACTCTAAGTTCACTATCTTTTACAAATATCGGCTCATCAATTTGTAGAGTTATCTTAGCATCTAGCTTGGAGAGCTCTTTTAAAAGCTCTTTATAAATTGGCAAAATCTTATCTAATAACGCATAAGTATCTTTAGCATCTACCCTCTTTGAAAGCCCTAAAAATGTTAAAGGTCCTATGATATTTATCTTTGTTTTGATACCCAAAGCTTTTGCTTCATTGTACTCATCAATAATCTTTGAAGCATCAAGTTTATACTCATCTTCCAAAGATAATTCAGGCACGATGTAGTGATAATTTGTGTTAAACCACTTGGTCATCTCTAAAGCAACTGCATTTTTATCTCCTCTAGCCATTGCAAAATAGAGCTCTTCATTTTCAAGATTTTTAAATCTTTTAGCAGTTGCACCAAGTGTTACAATCATATCAAGCATATTGTCATAAAGTGAAAAATCATTTGAACTTATATACTCAATGCCTGCATTTTTTTGGTAGAGCCAGTGGTGTTTTTTAAGTTCACTTGCTACTTTTTTAACTTCATTAAATGAGCTATTTTTAGCCCAAAAACTCTCTAATGCTTTTTTAAGCTCTCTTTTTTCTCCAACTCTTGGAAATCCTACTATATAATTTTTCGACATTACTATCCCTTTATAATTTTTATATTTTTTTGTGAAATTATGATTAAAAAAGTTTAGGGGAGAGGAGGATGAATACCAGATCTTCGAAATGCAAAGCAGACTGTATAGTATGTGCATCTAGGTATGAATATGTTTGATAAAAGTGTTAATCTTGTTTTTAAGATATAAAATTTTTTACAAGAGCTTAAACTTTTTTGTAAAAGAGCCAGCTCTAAAAGATTAGGAGAGATTGAGAGTGTAAAATAATTTTTTAAAGACTCTTTAGTATCTTGCATCTCTCCTCCTTATAAAAAATTTTGCAAAGTATAACATGAGTCAATTTAAAATATTTGAAAATACCAAATAAGAAAAGGAGTGTACTAGTACACTCAAAAAAGATTCTTTAAAATCTTAATTGTGTCGATATAGCATATAGGGTACCTCTAAAAACCTCACAAAGCTATAAATATCAATAGTTTTTAGAGATGTTCTATAATTAAACTTAATGAAAGTATAACAAAAGATATGAGCCCTAAAAATATTTTAAATAATCTTCTTACAAGTGGTTTCAGATTTAATGAGAATGAAGAGTTATTAAAAAATAGATTTATTCAATTAAACTCTATATTTATTTCTGGTGCTTTAGTTGCACTCTTTGCTGGCATGCTCAGGCTTTTTATGGGACCGCATGTCTTGGGTATTGTAGATATTGGTTGTGCTATAGCATTTACTAGTTTAATGGTTTTTTTAAGGCGAGATAAAAAATATTTTGATATCACATCTACTGCTGTTTTAAGTATAGGATTTATAGTATTTACTGCTATTATACTTATCTTAGAAAATAGTCAAAGTAAGTTGCTATGGTATGCTCTTTTTATAGTCTCTTCATTTTTGATAAAAGGGTATCGATTTGGTCTTATAGCAACTTTAACAACTATCGCTACTACCTATATATTGGAAATTTTACCATTTGTAAATTTACATGTTGAAAATAAAGATTTAATACTCGCAACATCAACTTACATATGTATAGCTCTCTTTAGTGCATATACAGCAATAGCACATGAAAGAAATATAGAAAACTTAAAAGAATCAAATCAAAAGATAGAAAAACAAAAACTCAAACTCCATTCACAACTTAGAACAAATCCTTTAACAAATCTTCCAAATCAATATGCTTTAGAAGAGCATCTAACAAAGTTCAAAAATAATATATCTTTAATTATTTTAGAAATTGACTCATTTGACACTATAACAAGTGAGTTCGGTAAACCATTTTCAAATGAGATTATTAAAAAAGTTTATCAAAGACTAGATAAAATTGCATCAAAAGATTTTTTGTTATACCATCTATTTGCAAACCATTTTGCATTTATTATAAAAGATTATACCCGCGACAAAGACATAAATTTTATGCACTCTATCAAAAATCTTTTTGAACTTGAAAGTATAAAATATCAAGAAATTGATATATCTATCACCTTCTCAGCAGGTATCGCAAGGAAAAACAGCGAAAAGATAATCATACAGGCGAATGCAGCCCTTTCAGATATAAAAAAGAGAGGAGAAAATGGGTATAAACTCTTTGAAAATAGTGAGAAATATGATAAACAACAGAAAAATAATTTATACTGGGCAAAGCGTATTAAAGAGATAATATTAGAGGATGATTTGGTAGTCTATTATCAACCAATTATCAACAATAAAACTGAAAAAATTGAAAAGTATGAGTCTCTTGTAAGAGCTAGAGACAAAGATACGATAGTCCCACCTCATATCTTTTTGGAAATTGCACAAAAGACTGGATATATGCAAATTATAACAAAAACTGTTATAGAAAAAAGTTTTCAACTATTTGAAAAATCACAAATTGATTTCTCTATCAATATCACAAATGATGATTTAGAAGATACTAGTATTATAAAATTTTTAAAACAAAAAATTAGACAATATAATATAGATCCTAAAAATGTATACTTTGAAGTACTTGAAAATATAAATACCTCAAATAAAAATAAAAATATTCTTAAAGAGTTAAAAGAGATGGGTTTTAAAATCTCAATAGATGATTTTGGAACAGAGTCTTCTAACTTTAGCCGAATACTCACAATAGATGCGGATATTATCAAAATAGATGGCTCTTTTGTAAAAAATTTAGATACAGATAAAAGTAGCATAAAGATAGTTGAGACAATAGTAGTATTTGCCAAAAAGATTGGAGCAAAGACAGTGGCTGAGTTTGTACACAATGAAGATATATTTAATATAGTAAAAAATCTAGGAGTAGATTATTCACAAGGATACTACTTTTCTCCACCACTTCCACAAATAGAAGAGTTACCACTAAAAGATAAAGGCAAAGTAGCAAAACCTCAGACTAATAACACTCTAAACCATCTATATATTTAGAATCTTTTACTTTAAACTTCAGCCTTATCATCTCTAATTTTTTAATTTGTAGAAAAAACTCTTTTCAAAATAGAAAAAAATTTTGAAAATATTGAATTATTTGGCAATAGCACAAACAAATCCTCTAGTGCAGCTCTCTCAACTTCGCTTAACCTTGTCATCACCCAACCCCCTTGAAATCTTTTTAATTATTCTCACCACATCACCCTCATCTAACTCTCCAAGCATGCGGAAAATCGCTTGTGCTGCTTGAGGTTTTGAGTTACCAAGACGCCAATCTTGATAAGTTCTCATTGATATGCCAAGTTTTTTAGCCATATCTTTTTGGCTAATTTTTTTTCCATAATATTGTGCTTCCACTGCATTATGCAAAATGTTGTATATGTCCTTAGATTCCATGTATAAATCATACCGAAGCTTTGATAAATCACACATAAAAACTATCTCTTTATACGGTAGCTAATCTCTATGTAATTTAATCAACATAAAACATACTGCAATTATATATTTTTATGTTTAATATATTATAAAACGAACACTTTTTTTATCTTTTTATACACTTTTTCGTATGTTTTATAAAAAAATTATTACATTCTTAAGAAGAAAAAGTAATTCTATCATAAATTAAATTATTTTTATAAAAATCTAAAGTTTTAAAAGTAATTGTCGATTTATTGCTATCTATAATAATAGGAGTTTTTTTTATGTTTAACCCAATTTCATTGCATCAAGATGATTATCTGCAGCTAAAAGGTAACAATCTTAAAGAAAAAGAGTCTTATGTCTGCAAAAATATATTAAATTTTAGTGATGCACAAAAATCACTAGCTTGTAGATATCTGCTTCAGCGTTTAAATGACAAAAAAGAGATTTGGCTTGAGGTCAAAAAAGATAGAGCACAAAACTATCAACTCTTTTATTATGAAGAAATTCAACAGCTTGAACATAGTTCATCTTTCCTATCATTAGCAGGAGTTGAGACAATCGCTTTCAAAAAGCCAGATAAAAGTGAAAATGAGCAAACCATATATAGCAGAGTCAAAAAAAAGGGTGAAGAGGTTATGTCTATAAAACATATAACAAGCAAAGATGAACTTCCAAAAAACCCATATGAAAATGGATACAATAAAGATGGTAATGGTAACTGGTACTTTATGACAAGAAAATCTAAAGGAACACTCAAAAGCTTTGATAATAACCAAAAAAGAAGATCTTGGGAATACAAACACAATGATAGTAGACTACTTATAGAGATGGAAGATATCAATAATACTTTATCAAATATAACGATATATGAGGGCAAAGAGATAAAAAGAAGAGATATTAAAAAAGTAATTTTCACTGATATTAAAGTATTGACATAAATTATTAAGCTCAATTAAATCATTTTATTTTTTTTTAAGCAAAATTAAATATACTTAATAAGTAGCAATACTAAAATATGCTCAAGAAAGGATTTATTATGAGTAAAAATTCAAAAATATCACTTGTACCTTATCTATTTGTGGTGCTATTTATGGTATCTGTCGGTGCTATCGTAGAGTTTGTACGGGCGGGTTACCCAATTATCAAAGATAGAGTTGTATCTTTTGCACATAAAATGCAAAAGTTCTACAGTAAGCAACTTCATGATTTTAATAAAAAGTTAACTGTAGCATAGAGACAATCTGTAAAAATTTGCAGATTGTTCAAATACATTTGCTATCATAGCAAATGTATTTGAAAAAATTATTAAAACTTCTTCTAGTCGCATTAGCCGCATTGATATTTTATATTTCACTATCCTTTTTATCTCTTCTATTTCCAACTCCGACACAAGACGCGAAGCATACTAAAGAGATATACCTGTATCAAGACAAGATGCATACAGAGATTATCATAAAAATAACTGATTTTAAAGATGAGTTTTTAAAAGCTTTTCCAAATCTATTAAAAACTAACACTAGAGGCTACCTATCTTTTAGTTATGGAGACGAAGAGTTTATGATGAAAGTACCTTCTTGGGATAAAATAGAGATTAAAGTTACACTAAGATCACTCTTTTTAAATACCCCTGCACTTATCCGTGTAGGTTATTATCAAAATATCAATACTAAAAATCTAATAAAAGTAACTCTTTCAGATGCATCTCTATTTAAATTGAGAAAAAGCATTTTTGATGGGTTTTTAGTAGAAAATAAGGAATTTATTAGATATAAAGATACTTATAAAAATCGAAATATATTTTACTTCAAAGCTAAAAAATCATACAATCTCTTTCATACTTGCAACAATTGGACGAGCAAAAGATTAATAGATGCAGGAGTTAAGTCCTCATATCTAACTCCTTTTGCTGGGCAAGTTGTATATCATCTAAAATAGAGGAGTTATTCATCACTTATACACTATTTCACTTAATTCATATTTTTGCTGTTTTTATCTATGGTGGATTTTTATTTGTAGACAACCTATTTCTCTCAAAGATGAAAAAGACTCTCTCACCTGATGAGAGCACAAAGGCTAGAGAAGCTATTATGGTAGAGGTTAGAAAAGTAGTACCTTATGCTCTTTTGGTAGCAGTTGCATCTGGATTATATCTCATAAGGGAAGTTTTTGGGGAAATAAGTACAGATGGTCTTAGTTCATTTCAAACTCTTCTTCTAATCAAAGCCTTTCTAGGATTGTGGTTAGGTATTAGAGGATTTAACCAACTCTTTTTTAAAATTAATCCTTGGCTTTTTAAGAGTCATATATTTCCATTTGTACTAGTTATCATCATTATATTTCTATCACAACTAATGTGGGTATAAACTATTTCTTCTCATGTAAAATTTGATCTAATATCTCAAATACTTGATCACTCCCCTCTTCCATCTCTCTAAATCCTACACACAGCTTTTCGATATCTAAATCTCTCTCCTTTATAACATCAAAAACTTTATGTGTAGCATTGTGTACCATAGCATGAGGGACTGGAAGCTTTTTGTAACTTGGTGTATTACTAAATGTTTCAAATCCATCACCCTTTTCATACCACTGCCCCAAACGACAATCATGATGACTAACAAAAGCAAATTGCTCTTTTTGAGTAATGCCCGATAGATATGTATTAATCTTCCAAATTATATGATCTACTTTTGCCAATGTCATAAATATTCGATCATTTGTAAATTTATTAAAATTCAGCGTATCTCGCATATGAGTAGTATTCCCAGATAATACACTATCTAACTTCCTAACACACTCATTTGAACCCTTTACCCCCTCTAACACTTGTGAAAACTGCTCTATCACTGTTGTAACATCTTGCTTCATCGACTTAAGAGAGATATTTATCTCAGAAACCGCCTTATCTGTCTGATCAGCCAATTTTCTAACCTCATCAGCAACAACAGCAAAACCTCTCCCATGCTCCCCTGCCCTTGCAGCTTCAATAGCAGCATTTAGTGCCAAAAGATTAGTTTGATCTGAAATATCTTTTATCATAGAAAGTACACTTCCAACATCATCAGTTCTATTTGAAAGAAGCTCTATTGTTGACATTGATTCACTTGAACCGATAGAAAGCTCTTCGAGTTTAGTCGAAATACTCTGAATTTGTTCATCTGTTTGTACAATCGTTCCAAGTAAACAGGTAAGTTTTTCATTTCCCGCTTTTGATTTATCAACTGATTCAGCCATGTTTTTTTGAATATCTAACAAATTTTTCTTTAATTGTTCATTTTGATATTTCATAAGAGCCAACTCGTTATTTGACTCTTTTTTCTCATCATTTTTAAGGTTTTGGCTCCATAAGTTCTCTAACTCCCTTTTAAGTGACTCGTTTTCATTTAATAGTGATAAATTCTCTTTTTCTAACTTTTCCAATTTCTCTGTTTCCATACGGCTTTTAAACAGTGTCATCTCCATCCCTCTTTTAGACAAATTTTATAAAATATCGACATTTATTAAACTTATTTTATAGCTATAAGCAAATTTTGAGTAAGATAAATTAAAAAGACGGTGGATAGAAAATGCCAAAAGATTGCAAAAAAGCTTATATAACTACCCCAATTTATTATGTCAATGATGTACCTCATATAGGTCATGCTTATACGACCATCATAGCAGATACATTAGCTAGATACTCTCGCCTTATCGGGCTCGATACAATGTTTTTAACAGGTACAGATGAACACGGTCAAAAGATTGAAGAGGCTGCAAAAAGTAGAGACAGAAGTCCACAAGAGTATGCAGACGAGATAAGTGGCAAGTTTAAAACACTTTGGGATGCATTTGATATATCCTATGATAAGTTTATAAGAACAACAGACAAAGAGCATATGATAGGTGTGCAAAAAGCTTTTGAAGTTATGAGTGAAAATGGCGATATTTACAAAGATATGTATGAGGGTTTTTACTGTGTTAGTTGTGAAACTTTTTTTACAAAGATTCAACTTTATGATGATGAGTGTTGTCCTGATTGTGGTAAAACCACAAGCATTGTCAAAGAGGAGAGTTATTTTTTTCGTCTCTCAAAATATGAAGATAGATTGCTAAAATGGTACAGTGACGATGAGAGATGTGTACTTCCAAAAGCTAAAAAAAATGAAGTTATAAGTTTTGTAAAACAGGGCTTAAATGACCTCTCCATAACAAGAACTAGTTTTGATTGGGGTGTAAAACTACCCGCCTCTGCAAATGACCCAAAACATGTCATGTATGTTTGGATGGATGCATTGATGAACTATATAACCGCTTTAGGGTATGGAAAAGATGAAAAAGATATGGATTACTGGAGTGGTACAACTGTACAACTTGTTGGAAAAGATATATTAAGATTTCACGCAATCTACTGGCCTGCTTTTTTGATGAGTCTCAACTTGCCACTTCCTAAACATATAGGAGCTCATGGCTGGTGGACAAGAAATGGCGAAAAAATGAGTAAATCAAAAGGAAATGTAGTTGACCCAAAAGAGGTAGCAGATGCATATGGTTTAGAAAACTTTAGATACTTTTTGCTTCGTGAAGTACCATTTGGACAAGATGGTGATTTTAGCCAAAAAGCACTCATAGATAGGATAAACTCCGACCTAGGAAATGACCTTGGAAACCTAATGAATAGAATTATCGGAATGAGTGGAAAATACAGTTCATTTGAAATAGACTCTTCTAATGTTTTGAAATACCATAAAAAAGAGATTGATGAAGCAGATGCAATCATCGACAAACTTGAAAGTTATATATTTGAACTACAACTAAACCGTTTTCTTGAAGATCTTTGGAAAATTTTAACAATCGCTAACCAATCCATAACTTCATATGAACCTTGGACAAAAATGAAAGAGGGTAAAGAAGATGAAGCAATGGCACTTGTGGCACTTGTGGCAAACCTCTTGGCAAAGGTTTCTATCATGCTTAATTCTGTTATGCCAAAAACCTGCAAAAATATCGCAGATGCACTTGGATTTGAGATAGATAACAAAAACTTTATCTCATTTATAAAAGAGAAAAAGCTACTAGATACTTTTACTATCAAAAAACTCCCTCCACTCTTTCCAAGAATTGAAGAAGAGGTTTTAAAAGCACCAGAACCTAAAACTTCACAAAATAAAAAGATAGCAACAGAGGGTATAATTACTATCGACAAATTTTTTGAAACAAAAATCAAAATTGTAACTATTTTAGATGCTAAGGAAGTTCCAAAAAGTGACCGACTCCTAAAACTAAAAGTAGATGCAGGAGAAGAAAATCCAAGACAAGTAATAGCAGGAATAAAAGAGTTTTACACACCCTCTAGCCTTATAGGGACACAAGCATGTTTAGTAGCAAACTTAAAACCTGCAAAAATCATGGGGTTATTATCTGAAGGTATGCTTTTGGCAGCCAAAGATAAAGAGGGATTAAGCCTCATACGACCAGAATCACCAAAGAGAAGTGGCACTGCTGTTGGATGACATTTGAAAACTTTGCAAGGCTTACAGGAGCCACACTTTTAAACACTCCGACAATAAGTTCATTTGAAGATATACAAATTGATGTAAAAAAGGTAAAAAGAGGTGATCTTTTTATCTCAAATTTAAAAGAAGATATAGAGTTAGCGTTGCATCTTGAAGCTTATGCGATAGTGAGTGTGGATAATTTTCCAATTATCGATGAAGAGATTGCTTGGATGAGAGTTAATTCACTTGATGAAGTTTTGATTCGTCTTATGAAATTTACTCTTTTAGAGAAAAAGTTTCGTTTTATTTATCTTACACATGTAGAGCTAGAACTTATTGAGAAAATAGCAGATAGAGAGTTTTTAGTTTTTTTAACAGATAATGAAAAAGATAATTTTAAAAAGATTATAAATGCAAAAGAAAAAAGTATCTTCTTCTCAGCCAACGAGCTCTTTTTAAAACAGATTTATCCAAATTTTGAAACCTTAACACAAATAAAATCAAAACTCTTTAAAACAATTAAAAACTCACTATTTTTAAGTAGCTTCATATATAACGATACAACATACAACAATGTCAAACTACCCCCTCTTTTTCAAGAAAATTTAGAAAATGTCATAAACTTTCTAAGAGAAAACCATATATCATTTCAGATAGAAAAGTGTACCTTCACTTCACATTTTCACCCAATTTTTATAGACCATAAACTACAAATCAAACCTTTTGGAAAGAGTGATCGTGTCATTATCTGTGAGAGAGACAAAAATCTTATAAAAATTGAACTAAAGTATCTTAGGGAAAATGCACCTTGGGCAAAAAAGATAATTCAAGTTTTAGATGCAGATGAGCTAAAAAGTATTGAATTTAATTTTGCTATAATCAATACAACTACAAATATACTTCAAGAGAAACTAGAAAAAATTCAAAAAAAAGAGCAAGCTTTATTTTAGGAGAAAAGATGGATAATAGAAGAGATTTTATAAAAAAATCACTAATTTTAGGAGCGGGAACTGCACTTTTAGGTTCTGGATGCACCAAAGAAAAAGAGAGTGAAGAAAAATCAATAAATATAAACAAAAATAGAAAAACAAGAATCAAATTAGCCACAAGTTGGCCTGCAAACTTTCCTATCATGGGAGAGGGAGTTGAGAGATTTGCAAAGAGAGTTGAGATTATCAGCAGTGGAAGTATCAAAATCAAAGTACATCCAAAAAATGTTTTAGTACCGGCTCTTGGGGTATTTGATGCAGCTAGTATGGGAGCTATAGATGCTTATCACTCAGCCTCTTATTTTTATAAAGGAAAAAATGAAGCCTTTAATCTTTTTACAGGTTTTCCTTTTGGTTTAACAGAGATTGAGATGAATGCTTGGATGGATTTTGGAGGAGGAATGGAGCTTTGGCGAGAACTCTATGCAAAACACAACCTTGTTCCATTTAAAGGTGGAAATACAGGAGTTCAGATGGGAGGCTGGTTTAAAAAAGAGATAAACACTCTAAAAGATCTTCAAGGGTTAAAGATGCGAATTCCAGGGCTTGGAGGTGAGGTGTTTTCTAAACTTGGAGTTAAACCTACCTTACTTCCTCCAGGAGAGATTTTTGTAGCATTAGAGCGAAATATGTTAGATGCAACAGAGTGGCTTGGTCCCTCACTCGATATAAAGATGGGATTTCACAAAGCTTGTAAAAACTACTATACAGGTTGGCATGAACCAGGAAGTATGCTAAGTCTAGTTTTTAGTAAAAAGAAGTTTGACAAATTAGCAGATGAGCAAAAGATGATGATTGAGATGGCAAGTGAAGAGATGAATGCCCACATGGCAAGTGAATTTCAGTACCAAAATGCAAAACAATTAAAAAAACTAGAAGATTTAGGAGTAAAAATCCATAATTTTCCAGAACCTATAATGAAAGCTGCAAAAGAT
>Ga0256834_1000357_pt1 | contig 33181 bp, 31 predicted proteins | sample 4281140metaG_FD_190536 | JGI IMG/M metagenome (GOLD analysis project Ga0256834, IMG submission 190536) | Hydrothermal vent microbial communities from East Pacific Rise, Pacific Ocean - 4281-140 | ecosystem: Environmental > Aquatic > Marine > Hydrothermal vents | place: Pacific Ocean: East...
TGACAATATTCCCAACCAGCAATATAATTATGCCTGTTTAGTTGTGGTTTGATTAAAATCGGTCTTTGACAATATTCTCAATTTTTGTATGGATAAAGGTTTTCTTGTTGTGGTTTGATTAAAATCGGTCTTTGACAATATTGTGTAACCGGATTCGCTTTTTAACTTAATAGTTGTGGTTTGATTAAAATCGGTCTTTGACAATATTAGAACAAGTAAGGATTGAAACTATTACAAGGTTGTGGTTTGATTAAAATCGGTCTTTGACAATATTGAAAACAAAGAGATGATGTCTGTTTTGGTAGTTGTGGTTTGATTAAAATCGGTCTTTGACAATATTTGATAAAATCATTTGTAAAAATAGCTGATTGTTGTGGTTTGATTAAAATCGGTCTTTGACAATATTAATCAACACAATTACTCAGATTAATATATAGTTGTGGTTTGATTAAAATCGGTCTTTGACAATATTCCCCCCACTTCTGTGCAAAAATTTGATTATGTTGTGGTTTGATTAAAATCGGTCTTTGACAATATTACGACGCTCCTTAGCGTCTGATACAAAGACACTTACAGCAAAATATTGTCAGCAAAAAATGCTTCTTTAAAGGCGTGATAATCCTTTATTGAAGCATTTTTTTTATCCTAAAATAATTCTAATTGCAAAGGCGGAGGTTGGGGTGGCTCTTCTTCTTTGCCCCAAAAATTTTTTATATCGCCAAATTGCTTGTCCGTAACCCGCAATACACTTACTTTGCCTTTGGGAGGAATAAACGATGATACTCTTTTTTCGTGCACATCGGCACTTTCGTTACTGGCACAATGCCGGATATAAACCGAATATTGCATCATGTTAAAGCCGTCCTTTAATAACCTTTTTCTAAAATTGGACGCATTTTTCCTATCTCTCTTGGTTTCGGTAGGAAGGTCAAAAAATACAAATACCCACATAATACGATAAGCGTTTAGTTCCATAATTTCGGATAATTTATTTTTCTTTTTTCTCCTGTAAAACATTGTTGCAAAGAACTCGCTACGCGCTGTAAACCAACCATTAACGGACTTTTGTATCCGTCAAAATAAACGGTTGCCGTATTCAAATTGATCAATTCGGCTTTTATTTCGGTAGTCAGTTCTTCGGTTTCATATTTTTTTATTATTTCCAATACTTTTTTATCTACCAACGGTCTGAAAGGTTCCATAATATCGTCGGCTAACGCATAAGAATTATACCTGTTGCGGTGATGTATGCCCAATGTGTTGAGCAAACCGCTGCCTGCCAACGCACGGGCTACCGCCGCTCGCAATATGGCATAACCGTAGTTTAAAAACGAATTGGGATGTGCACCTGTCCGATCTCGTACAAAATCGGGACCCAATAAATTTTTCCAGTAGTAAGCCGCCGCCATAGCTTCGCGATTGGTTGTGTCGCCGCTCAATACTTTATCGGCATAATAACGCAACGGGTGTCTCTTATTTCCTGTCATCTCCAACAATTCCGCCTGATGCAATATTTTCTTTTTAACGGTTTGTTGCCATAATTGTTTTTTTAAGGGTTCACTGGCTTTTATTTGATGTGAAAATATTTCTTGTTGTATATAGTGCGCATCCAAATTGAGCAACATTGAAACCGGCATGTGCTTTTCATTGCAAAAAATTATGGCGACATTGTTTGCAATCAATTTGTTAAGTGCAGGTATGCTTATACTGACTTGTTGATTTTCAATAATTAAAAATCCCAAATCTTCTATCGGAAGAGTAGCTTTTCTTTCTTCGGTGTCTATTTTTAATTGTTCGTATTGGGTAGTTATACGTGCCGGATTTCCCACAAAAATACTACGCTTAATCATGTTTTGTATTTATGGCACAACAAATTACAAAAATTATTTAATAAAACAACTAATTGTAATCAATTTTTAAAAAAAACGCAGTATCTATTTGTTTTCTAACATCTAAATAATGTTTTTATACCAACACTCGAAAAACACGCCGGCTGATTGCCGTGATAATTTCGTATGGTATGGTTTGCAATTGTGCCGCCATTTGATATACATCGTTACAATTGTCAAAAACAATTACTTGATCACCGGCTCGACAATCGGTACCGCTTATGTCAATACTCATGGTATCCATACTTATGTTACCTATTATCGGTAAACGTTTGCCGCGACAGGTTACTTGCCAGTTGCCTTGTCCGAGCAAACGGTTAATTCCGTCGGCATAACCTAAGGGCAATAAAGCCACACGGGTAGTTTCGGTGGTAGCGGTAAAATTGCGGTTGTAACCCACGGTTTCACCTCGGGGTATTTTTTTGGTTTGGTTTATCCGTGTTATCAAACGGGCAACAGGTTTGAGCCGATCTTGACGGTTTTTAACCAAATTATAGCCAAAAATACCCAAACCCGGACGAATCATGTCGTATTGGGCTTCATTAAAACGAAATATACCGGCGGTATTGAGCAAATGTCTGAAAAAAGGCGGAATATGTTGTTGCAAATAGCGGGTCATTTGTTCGAACATATCAATTTGACCGCGGGTAAAAGAATCTTCATTCGGGTCTTCGGCTGCTGCCAAGTGCGAAAATACACTTTTAACCGTAAGCCGATTTTGTTTTGTTATTAAATTTATTGCCTCAGACAGTTCTTCGGAAGTAATTCCCGCCCTGTGCATGCCGGTGTCAAGTTTGAGATGAACGGGAAATTGTTGCCAATGATTGACATGAGCATAGTGCAATATTTTTTTTAAATACAACAAAGAACTTATTTCGGGTTCCAAACGATATGAAATTAATGTATCAAAATGTTCGGGAGAAGGATTAAAAACCAAAATTTTGGTTTGTATGCCGGCATTTCGCAATTCGATACCTTCATTAATATAGGCTACCGAAAAATAATCAACCGCTTGTTTTTCAAACAATTTTCCCAATTCAACAGCTCCCATTCCATAAGCGTTTCCTTTGAGATTGACAAGAATACGGGTATCGCTATTAATCAGTTTTTTAAACACATTTAAATTGTGCAATATTGCCTTGCGGTCTATTTCCAAACGGGTTTCACGCATTTTTTTTGGCTTGTTTTTCTTTGTTTTGACGCTCGGACATGGCTTTGACATAAGCGGCACGGCTCAAAGGTTCGTACTCTTGGGTTTCGCCCAGCAAAACCAATTTGTCGTCGTCGGTCAAACGATAGCTGTAATGTGCCAAATTGCCGGTGCGGGTACATACGGCATGTACTTTGGTTACATATTCGGCAATAGCCATAAGATAAGGCATGGGACCAAAAGGCTTTCCCATAAAATCCATATCCAATCCGGCAACGATAACCCGTACGCCTCTGTTGGCAAGTTCGTTGCAAACTTCTACAATTTCGTCCGAAAAAAACTGTGCTTCATCTATTCCGACTACTTCTACATCTTGCGAAAGCAACAAAATTTCTTGTGGCGAATCAACCGCCGTTGAATGTATCTCGTTACGATCATGCGACACAATATTTTCTTCGTGATAACGCGTATCGATTTTGGGTTTAAATATCTCAACCTTTTGCTTGGCAAATTGTGCTCTTTTTAATCGACGTATCAATTCTTCGGTTTTGCCCGAGAACATACTGCCGGTGATTACTTCTATCCAACCTAAGTTATCTTTGTGATTTACAGGTATTTCTAAAAACATAAGAACATGAAAATTTGTTAAAAAAATTACGTAATTTTGTAAAAACGAAATTAATTTATTTTTTTGTCGTTATGAAAAACGACGACATTTTTTTATTAACATTTTGCTGTTTTTTTAGCTTTAAATCCTTTTCAAAACAATTTTTATGAAAAAAAACAAAGAACTTGTCAATATTCTCAAAGCCGAATTGACACTTCTCACCAAAGATATTTTGCAAAACATTCATCAAAAAGATGTGTCCGAGCTGTATAAATCGACCCGAAAGTTGTATGAAAAAATAGCGGCAATTCAGGTCTTACAAAACCAAATGACAGAAAACGAACTGGTTAATTTGGTGCAAACCGAAACAAAAACCGACAACACAAATGAAATTTTTATAAGCGAAAATATCAAGCCCAAATCTGACGATAAACCCGAAAATCCCTATAAAAATGTGGCAAAAATGTCGTTTAAACCCAAAACCGAAATCGCTCCGTCTCCCGAAATTTCTCAACCAAACCAAACACCTGTCAAACCCGTTTCAAAACCATTTACAGGCAAAAAAATGAGTATAGGACTAAACGACCGCATAGCTTTTATCAACAATCTTTTTGACGGAGATGCCACAGCCTATCAAAAAGCCGTTGAAACACTCAATTCTTTTAATACCTACGAAGAAGCATTGGCATATATCAGCCATCAACTCAAACCCCGGTATGCCAACTGGGAAGGCAAAGATGAATACGAATTCAGGTTGATACAACTCTTAGAACTAAAATTTAATTAATGTCCGGTAAGCTATACGTTGTGCCGACGCCTGTCGGCAATTTGCAAGATATGACCATTAGAGCCATAGAAGTTTTGCGTAGTGTCGATTTGATTTTGGCAGAGGATACCCGCACTTCGGGCAAACTGTTAAAACACTTTGCTATTGACACTCCTCAACGTTCTTATCATAAGTTTAACGAACACAAAATTGTGGGCAGCTTAATTGCTCAACTTGCCGACGGACAAAACTTTGCCTTGATTTCGGACGCAGGCACTCCGGCTATTTCCGACCCGGGCTATTTGTTGGTGCACAGAGCAATCGAAGCAGGCGTAAATGTCGAAACCCTGCCCGGTGCCACGGCTCTGATACCGGCTTTGGTCAATTCGGGTTTGCCGTCTGACCGATTTGTTTTTGAAGGTTTTTTACCCGTCAAAAAAGGTCGAAAATCACGATTGGAAAGTTTGCAAAACGAAAACAGAACCATGATTTTTTATGAATCACCGCATAAACTCATCAAAACCTTAAAAGATATGACCCGATATTTCGGAACCGACAGAAAAGCATCGGTTTCGCGCGAAATCAGTAAAATTTATGAAGAAACCACACGTGGAACTTTAATGCAAATTTTAAATTACTTTGAACAAAAACCGGCTGTAAAAGGCGAATTTGTATTGGTTGTAGCCGGCAAATCCAAAAAAAACAATTAAAATGAATGATTTTTATAAGCTTAAAATTGTTGAAAAAAAAACATTAACCCCCGAAAGCGTTTCAATAGGTTTGGAAATTCCCGACCAACTAAAAAATGTTTTTAATTATAATCCCGGACAGTTCGTAATGGTCGAAAAAGAAATCGACGGCACAAAACTTCGCAGGTATTATTCCATATATTCACCCGAAAACTCCGAAGTGCTTCGTTTGGGAATCAAACTCAAAGGTACTGACGGTTTTGCCCGATATGCCATGCACAACCTGCAAACGGGTGATTTTTTGTCGGTTTCAAAACCCATGAACGATATGCCATTTATTTTGAAAAATGAACCGCAAAAATTACTCGCCGTTACCATAGGAAGCGGCATAACTCCTTTTTACAGTATGATTCAAACCATAGTAAACAAAGCAACAAAAACCAAAATGGTACTGGTATATGGCAATCATACCCCCCAAAAAACCATGTTTTACAACGAATTGAAAAGCATAGAAAAACAATTTCCACAAAACTTAAAAATATATTGGGTATTTTCGCAAACCGACGAAGGTAACTTTGCGGGACGTATCAATCAAAATGTAATTCAAAAAGTGTTGCAAAACGAAGGAACAAATTTTGATGCGGTTTATCTGATAGGTCCCGACGATATGAAAAAAAATACGGCTCAACTCTTAAAAGAAAACAACATTGAACCAGCCAATATACATTACAGAGTTTACGGTTAATTATTTTTTTAATTTATTAAAATACTGATATTGAGTTAATTAAATACTATATCATGAAATATATACCGATATTATTGATGATTTTGTTATCGAGTTGTACAGACAGTAATATATTGCCTAAACCCAAAGCACAATTGCGTTTGGAATATCCCCAAGCTCAATATACACCGGTTAATTTTAAATATTTCGGTTTTGATAAGTCCGACCAAGCCGAAGTGGAAATTATCAACGACCAAAAAATCAATTTGGTGTATCCGCACATGAAAGCCAAAATTTATTTGACATACAATAATATCGACAACAACTTACCGGCTTTGTTACGTGATGCCGAAAAATTCACTTATGAGCACACCGTTAAAGCCGACGAAATCATTACCCGCGATTTTATCAACGACAAAGACAGGGTTTTTGCCACTATGAATACGGTTACCGGCGATGCCGCTTCGCAAATTCAATTTCATGCCACCGACAGCATCAAACATTTTTTGGACGGTTCTTTATATTTTTATGCACAACCCAATTACGACTCCATTATGCCGGCGGTCAAATATATTCAATATGACATCAATCGATTGCTCGAAAGTTTAAAATGGCACTAAGAATCGTTTTTTTTATTAAATTTGTTGCAATTGTTTTAAAACAAAACCAAATTGTTTCCAAAATATATTAACACTTTTTTGTTTTTTGGGGTATTTATTTTTTTCAAGATAAATGCTCAAAACAATGTACCCGTTTCTTATTTGCAAAACTTACCTGTTGCCCATAACAATTTTTTTCATTTAAAATTGGGTGAAGGTTTGGAACAAAACAGCATAACTCACATAGCCCAAGACAGCACCGGACAAATGTGGTTTGCCACCAAAGAAGGTTTGGTGCGTTACGACGCCAAAAAATTTTATTATTACAAACACGACATTCACCAACCGAACTCCATACGAGGCAATTTTGTAGAACGTATTTATGTAGCTCACGACGGAAGTATTTGGATAGGTACCGAGCCGGCTGTCTTGAGCAAATATAATCCCGAAACAGACAATTTTAATCACATTAACTACTTAGAAGGTCAACGAATTAAAGATATAATTCAAGACGACAAACATGTTTATTGGATAACTACCGATTTATATCTCTATTCTTACAACGAACAACAACAAAAACTTACCAAATATGCATACCAACAAGGTATAGGACTTGACAGATTATTATTTACCCGAAACAAAAAGATTTGGATAACAACCAATGAAGAATTTGTTTTGAAATTCGACCCGCAAACAAACCGTTTTGAAAAACACAATTTAGTTACTCCAACCGAAAAACAACCTACACGCTCCACTGCTACCTATTCGGCATATTTATTGACACAAGACCACGACGGCTACTTGTGGTTTACCACACCTAAGGGTTTTTTGGTACGTCTAAATCCCGAAAACGGCAAACAAAAACGATTTGTTTTTGCAACCGAATGGGAAAACGATTACAACAAACTAACCTGCATGTTTATTTTTGAAGACAACCGAAATAATCTTTGGTTTGGCACTTGGTTTAACGGTTTGTATCAGGTTCTATACGACAGAAAACATATTGTCCGATATATGCCCGACGAAAACAATCCGGCTTCCATATCCAACAGCATTGTACACTCCGGATTTCAAGACAAAGCGGGTTATCTGTGGTTTGGAACCGAATTTGCCGGTATGAACATCAAGAAAAAAGCCGATAAATTTTCGGTTATTTCTAATCAAAAAAATACGGAAGGTTCATTGCCCCCAAACGAATATGCCTTTGCCGTTAAAGATGTCAATAAGCGTTTTTGGGTCGGAACCTTGGGCGGAGGCTTATGGGTTTCAAATCCGAAAAACCCAAAAAAATTTAAGCTTTACAAAAAATTCAGGAACCGATTTTGGGTCAATACGGTTTATTTGGACCACGACAATAATCTTTGGTTCGGAATAGACAACATGCTGATAAAATACGATAGTCTAAACCAATCACACCAAATATACACACATATTGCCGACAATTATAACAGTTTGACAAAAGGTGTTATTACCGATATTTATCAAGATCAAAAAGGAATATTTTGGATTGGAACTTCCGCAGGTTTAAACCGGTTTGACGAAAAAAAACAAAAATTTATCCGTTTTGTGCACGATGCTGACAACCCCAATAGCCTGAGTAACAATCAAGTAAGGTGTATTACAGCCGACAAAAACAACAATATATGGGTAGGTACTTTTGACGGCTTAAACAAACTCAATCAACAATCGGGAAACTTTACGGTTTTTAAACAAGATTATAAACACCCCGGTGGAATAACCGGCAATCGTATCAACGACTTGTATGCTTTAAACGACGATATTTGGATTGCAACCTTTGAAGGCGGACTAAACAAATACAGTTTGTCTCAAAAAAAATTTAAAGTATATAATACCCAAAATGCACTTCCCGATAATAATGTAAAAGCAATTGAAAGTGACCAAAAAGGCAATCTTTGGCTCACAACCAAAAAAAATATTATAAAATTTGACCTTCAAACCGGACAATTTATCACTTACGATGCTTCCGACGGTCTATCTAAAAAAATATATGTCAAAAATATGGGTTGGCAAGAACTGGAATTTTCATCCGGTTTTTCATACAAAGATACACAAGGTTACTTGTATTTTGGAGGTGTTGCGGGTATTGTGGTTTTTCACCCCGACAGTTTGCCCGTAAATACTTATAAACCTCCTCTTATTATCGAAAAATTTGAAGTAAACGGAAAAAAACAAAAAATCGGACAAAAAACACTTCGTTTAAACAACAAACAAAATCATTTGAAATTTGATTTGTCGGTGCTCAATTATATTCAACCCGAAAAAAACAAACTGGCTTACCGACTTACCGGTTGGCAAGACCAATGGCAATATACCAATCAAAACCAACCTATTGAATATTTTAACCTGCCGTCAGGAACTTATGTTTTTGAATACAAAGGCAGTAACAACGACGGAATATGGAGCCAAACTTATCAAACACCCCCCATTATTATAGCTAAGGCTTTTTATCAAACTTCATCATTTCATATTTTACTCCTGTCAATAATGCTTTCAATAACCGGTTTGTTCGGAGCCTATCGTTACTATTTAAAAAGAAAAATTCGTCTGCAAAAACAAAAAAATCGCTATTATTCTTCCAATTTAAAGCAAAATGATGCCAATCGTATCAGTCAAAAATTACAACAAATATTATCCGAAAAAAAATTATATCTCGAACCCGATTTGTCTTTACATAAATTGGCGGAAAGCATAGACGAAAAACCTCATCATGTTTCACAAGTAATCAATCAAATTCACGGCAAACGCTTTCACGATTTTATCAACATGTATCGGGTTGAAGAAGCCAAAAAGATGCTCATGGAAACATACTTGAAAATAGAAGCGGTAGCTTATGATTCGGGGTTTAATTCGCTCTCGACTTTTAATGCTGTTTTTAAAAAAGAAACCGGCATGACACCTTCGCAGTATCGAAAATTAAAACAAGTCGAATAGGTTTATTTTACTCCAATATCAATGTTTTCGACCATCGAAACTTATATTATGTTGCACTTTGTTCAAAATAATACTTTTGAATACAATGGTCAAAAGTCCAATAAAGACACAACTTAAAATTTGTTTATTTTACCGGTATTTTTCCAATTCGACGGTTATGTCTGCCTCCTTCAAAAGGGGTTTTTAAAAATGTTTCAACATATTCCAAAGCCTGATATTTTGATATAAAACGTGCAGGCAAGCTCAATATATTGGCATCATTGTGTAAGCGAGCCAGTTCGACCAATTCTTTGTTCCAGCACAAGGCGGCACGCACACCCTGATGTTTGTTGGCGGTAATAGCGGCTCCGTTGCCGCTACCACACAATATAATGCCTAAATCGACCTCTTTTTTTTCAACCGCTTCGGCTACCGGATGAATATAGTCGGGATAATCGACACTATCATCTGTGTCGGTACCAAAATTTAATATTTCATATCCTTGTTGTTGCAACATATTGATTATGGCAAATTTATATTCGGTGCCTGCATGATCGTTTCCTATGGCTATTTTCATCGGATGAATAAATTTAAAGGTTTGTTGCAAAAGTAAGGATTTTTATTGCAAAAAATAAAAAAAGAGCGATTCTTTCGAATCGCTCTATTGAAAAAAAAATTAGAATATATATTATTTTTTCACGATTTTGACAGTAGTTGAACGGTTACTTGTTTGAACCTTCATCAGGTAGATTCCCAATGGCAAATCCGATATATCAAGTGTGATCTGATTGTCGCCTGCTTGTTTTTCAATAACTTGTTGTCCTTCCAAGTTGAAAATAGAAATATTTTCTATTTTTTCTTGTGATTTGATAGTGATAAAGTCTGTTGCGGGATTGGGATAATAACTAAAATTAAGACTTTCGTAATCGGCAACATTTTGAGTATTGGTTTCGGATAAATAAAAAGTTACCCAACCAAAATCATCATTGCCGTGGTCAAAAGCTCTCATATAATAGATATGTCCGGGCGTTAAACCGGTATAAGTAAACGTATCGGGCACATTGTTAGAATTGTTTACATTCATGTTGGTGCCGTGAGCAACAGAGGTATTGGCAGCAGGATTGTCATATAAATAGTGAATAAAACTTGACCATTCGGAGTCTACTACGGTTACGTTTACTTCGCCGTTGTCGGGTGCTACAAACGAAAACCAAACGTCACCACCATTAAAATAGGAGTAACCGGGATCTCCGTTGTAGGGAGATGAATCGGTTGCTCCGTCGTTAAAAGCATAAGCCAACAGGTTAAATTGTGAATTGTAACCGTTTACGGTTAAGGCAATGGCATCGCCGGCTTCGTCGTTTCCTACCACTTTTTCCAAACAAAAACTTGCTTTACCCAAATTGTCATTGTTGAATTCCCAAATTCTCAAATAGTAAGTTCTGTTAGGTACCAAACCGGTATAAATTACTTCCGAAGGAATATTTGAACTATTGTTTATTGAATAATTTTGATTGTTTGGCAATTTGGCAATAACATTGGTATTGGTATCGGTGTATAAGGCATGCATCATACTGCTCCAATCCGATACTTCGGGAACAGTCAATTTTACTCCTCCCGTATAAGGTGCTACAAATTTATACCAAACATCGCCTCCGTTGTATCCGTTGTTGTTAAAGCTTGGTGTGCCATTGATTGTTGCCGACGAAGTAGCACCTGCATTGTAAACCGTTATCGGATTGTTACAGGCTGCACCGTGGTCATTTACATTTACGGTAATCGCATCGACGGCTTCGTCATTGGTAACAAAATATTGAGCCGAGAAGTCCATATTTCCCGATTCATAAGCATCATTATTATTGGAATAATAGCCGATATTGACATAATAAGTTGTTCCTTCGGTAACGGTTATTTGAACACTTTCGGTATTATTGGTTCCGCCGTAATGGTCGGCATCCATAATACAAGTAAAAGAGCCGCAACTTCCTGTATAAACGGCTATTTCCGAATCAAATCGGGCGGTGGTTTCTTCCAGCAACATTTTTCCGTTGTAAGGAGCCGTAAATTTATACCACACACCGTCGTTCATACCCGATCCTGTTACTTGTGCGGTTATAAAACCGTTATTGTTGGTGGTTCCGGTCATGTCTTGGCTATGGGTGTAAGGAAAAGAAGTGATTTCGTAAGCCGAAGCACAATCGTCATTTTTGGGTGTTCCTTCCAACAACACATTGTCTATACCTGCTCCCCAAGTAGAGGAAGCACCTTCATCGTCCCACATAAATCCGATTTTTACTTGTGTTAAATCGATATCCGAAGCATGGGCTGACAAAAAGGCTTCAAAGTCGTACGATGCCGGGGTAGGATTGGTATCCGTATCATAAGTTTGAAAAGTAAGCCAACCTCCCAACGAAGGTTTTCTTTCTACAACAACCATAAGTTGTCCGTCGGTATTGTAAGCTTGTATGGCATAATCAAAACTTAACATGATGGCTTTGTGTTGTGATAAATCGACCGGATCGTGATACAAAATAACTTTGTTGCCACCGGCATTGTTCCCGTCGTTAAAAATTGCTGCATTTGAAGTAAAATCGTCTCCCGTAGGCATGAACCCGGAGCCGAAAGTCCAGTTTAAATCGGTTAATGAACCGTAATTTAAAGTGTGCCAACCGGACGGAAGACTGTTTCCGTTAAAATCTTCATTGATAAAGGTTGATTGTCCGTAGCTTAGCAAGCTAATGAACAAAAATGTAAAGAGTAAGGTTGTTTTTTTCATATATATTTGATTTTTAAATTATTTAGACATGCTTTTTGCCATTTTTTGCATGATTTCAAAACTCATTTTCATTTCTTCTTCACTCATGTTTTTAAAGGCTTCGGGGTCTTCTTTTTCGATCATTTTTTTATAGTCGTCAAAAGACATGTTTTTAAATTTTTCAAGTTCTTTTTTACCGGCTGCGTCATCGCCGTCAAATCCTTCCATACCACCCATAAAATCTTGCATTTCTTGTATCGGATAATCGGGTAATTTAAAATATTTATTAGGGACATTGATATTAAATTTAGCTTCGGTTGCGGTGGTTTGAGTGGTTATGCCCATTAGGGTCATTTCCAATTTCAAAGGCAATCCTTTGTATATCCATTGTTTACCGCCCGGTATTTGCCATACATCGCAATTGTAACCCAAAACTTTTTCTTTTCCTACTTTTTTGCCTCCCATTCCTTCAAGCATTTTTTCACCGGTATTGACGACATCACCTTCACCCAAAGTTTTTATCATTTCCATGGCGGGGTCGTTTCGCACATATATTATTTTATTGTCGTTATCGACATGGTAACTTTTGCCGTTATCGAGTTTGTCTATATTGTGCGTTTCGTCCACTTCGGTTTTCTTTTGTCCGAAAATGTTGATATGGGTTACTTTTTTCTCATCTACTTTTTTGAGTTCAACGGCGCCCCAGTCTTTAAAATAAAGTTCTTGGGTGCCGGAACCGTCAATGGTCGAACCCATAACTTTTCCTTTTATACTTGTTTGGTATTTAACAATTCCCGATTTTATATCATAACGTTTTAACTTAGGCGCCTTATCGTTGTTTAATTGTCCGGCTATTTCTTTCGGATTTTCGGTTTGACCGGATTGGTTGCAACCAAAAAAAGACAGTATAATAAAAAATGAAAATATGGCAATTGTTGTTCTCATAATTTTGAGGTTTAAAATTTGAGGTAAAATTACGGTCAAGCAACAAACTTACCTACACCCTTTGTAATGATATTTATTCACCCCAAAAGGTGATTTTGATTTGTAATTGTTTGTAAATCAATTTTTTTAAAAAAAAGCAAAAAAAAGCACACTCGAAAGTGTGCTTAAAATTAAGTATAGTTTGTTTTTACAAAAAGCTTATTTGTTTTTTAACAAATCTCTTATTTCGGTTAATAAAACTTCTTCGTTGGAAGGTGCCGGCGGTTCTGCAGGAGCTTCTTCTTCTTTTTTCTTCAATTTGTTATAAGCTTTTACAATCATAAACATAACCAAACCGACAATAAGCAAATTGATAATCGTATCTATCCATTCGCCATACATAATAGCGTTTTCGGGTTGCACTATTTTATCCCCTTCTTTAACGGCTTCGTCCAATACGATTTTCCATTCTTTAAAACTTACGCCACCGGTAAAATGACTGACAAAAGGCATAACAATCATACTGACAAATCCTTTAACCACCATACCTATGGCACCTGCCATAATAACGGCTACGGCAAATTCGATGACATTGCCGCCCATGATAAATTTCTTAAATTCTTGATACATACTCATAGTTATATATTTTTTTGTGTTAAATAACATACAAATATAAAATTATTTTACTAAAAAAGTAATTTTTGATACGCAAAAAACTTATTATTTTATAAATATGCATAGTTTTGCCATTTTTTTAAACTTTACAATTAACTTAAAAATCCCTTAAAATATTTAATTGTTATTTGACAAAATGCCAATAATGTAACTTTTATAACAAGTTTATTTCAATACTTGCTATAACTTTGCACGATTATTCTATTATTATTTTACAATGGAAGGTAAATATTATCAAATATTTGAAGACCGACGTCCGTATAAGCCGTCACAATTTAGTCTTTGGAAAGATTCTCTTTTTCAAATAGCCGCCGTTGTATTTATTTTTGTCGGAGCCGATTATTTGTATTGGCGTTGGAATCATTCTATTAATTGGGATGCCAAATGGATTTCGCTCCCGTTGTTTTGGGCGGAGGTTATGGCTTTTATCGGTTCGGTTTTAACCATTATCAATTATTGGACACACAAAGATTTGCCTATTGAAAAACCGGTGCACTACCTGTCGGAAATTGAAACTTTGTCCGAAGGACAACCCGACAGACCCATAAAAATAGATTTATACATTGCCACATACAACGAACCCTTGGAAATAGTCGAAGATACCGTGCGCGATGCTACACGGGTTACATATCCTTATGACGATGTTGTCATAAATATACATTTGTTGGACGACGGACACCGCGACGGCTCAAAAGCCGGAGTGGAAAATTTTAAAGCTTTAGCCGAAAAATACGGTGTAAACTACATAGTGCGAGACAATAATATAGGTTTTAAAGCCGGTAACATGAACAATGCTTTTTATCAAACCGACGGAGATCTAATAGTTATACTCGATGCAGATACGCGCGTATTTCCCGATTTTTTAACTCATACAACCGGATATTTTCGCAATCGTAATATGGGGTGGATACAAACCCCCCAGTGGTTTTATGATATTCCGCCCGGGGTGCCTTTAAACGAATATTTGCAAATAAAATACGGAATAGCCGGCAAAATCGTAGGAAAACTTATTCCTTTTTCGCACAAATATTTGGTTGGAAAAAATGTCTTCGGAACCGACCCCGAACTTTTTTACGATGTTATTTTGCGCCGTCGCAATGCTGCCAATGCCGCCTTTAGTTGTGGCGCCGGATCGGTGCAACGACGAAGTGCACTGGCTGCACTGGCTATAAGAGAACAACACGAAAATATTGAAAAAATAATCAAAGAACGCAAGAAAAAAGAAAAGAATATTAACGAAGAAAAATTGCGACAAAAACTAAAAAATGAAGTCCCGCTACGACCTTTTGTGCATCATATTTCGGAAGACATCTTAACTTCCATTATGCTGCACTCCGATGCGCGTAAATGGCAATCATACCAACACCCCAATGTAGAGTGCAAAATGTTATCGCCCCAATCTTTTGATATTTTTATCAAACAGTTTTCGCGTTATGCCGAAGGAACCATCGATATAACTTTTAGCAAAAACAATCCGGTTTGGCGCAAAAACATGAGTTTGCGACAACGACTGGCTTATCTTGAAACCATTTGGTCCTATCTATCCCCTTTGTGGTTGTTGATATTCGTTTTGTATCCCATTATTTTCTTTTTTACACTGATACCGCCTTTAAAGGCTTTTAGTTTTGATTTTTTTATCCGTATAGTGCCTTTTTTGATGCTCAATGTTATTGTAACTACATTGGGCAATTGGGGCAAACCCACCAAACGCCCCGAACAATTTTATCAAGCCGGTTTTTGGTATAAATTACAAGCCATGTATAAAGTTTTATTTAAAGGAAATATTAAGTTTAACGTTACAAGCAAAAATATCAAATACAGCCAATCCAACTTAAAACATGTGTGGCCGCATCTTGCCATTTTTATATTGACATTTTTTGGTATTGTTTACAATTTGTATTTAATGTATAAAGGCACACACCCGTCTTATTCGGCATTTTTTGCCAATATTTTTTGGAGTGTTTTTACCTTCTATCTGATTTCACCTTATGTAAGAGCCGCTTATTGGAACGAAAAACTTTTTCATAAAGCTATTGAACACTATCAAAAAAGAAAAAAATAAAAAAGTTCAAAACAAAATTTGATTAAAAACATAAAAAAATATTGAACCCGATGAAAATTGTTATAGATTTAGGAAAAATAGGCAGATTTTTAAAAAAATTAGTCAAACCCCTGGTTATGCTGACTGCTTTTTATTTGGGTGCCAACGCGGTTTTGTTTATTGAAAAAGCGCGTCCTTCCGATTTCGGATTTTATAAGGATATTTTTTCAAAAGAAATGGTAATAAAACCTTCTCCTTCTTATCCCATGCGCAAAATAGCGGACAGCCTTACACCGCAAGATTTGGAAGATGCCCGTATTGCATGGAAATATTTTGAAAATAATTATCAAGAAAAAACCGGATTATTTAACAGTGTTAATATGTATCCCGCTTCTACTTTTTGGGATATCAGCAGTTCGTTCCATGCCCTTATGAGCGCTTACGAAATAGGTTTGATTGATCAAGACGAATTTGAAAATAAAATGAATAAAGGACTTTCGTCCATAATTAAATTTAAACTCTATCAAAACGAACTACCCAATAAAGTTTACAGCACTTTAACACTTTCTATGGTCGATTATTCAAATCATGTTACCCAAGAAGGAGTAGGCTGGTCGGCTATGGACATCGGACGATTTTTGGGTGCCGCCAATCGCATCGTTAAATTTTATCCGAAATTTACCCCCAAAATAGACAGTATTATTTCAAAATGGAATATCGATAGAGTGTTGGGAAACGATGCCACCTTGCACGGTATCGGTTTTAGTTTTAAAGATAAACGTGCCAAAATAGTGCAAGAAGGCAAACTCGGATATGAAGAATACGCCTCAAAAGGATACCTCGTAAACGACTATGATGCTACCGAATCGTTTCGATATACCGATTTTTTGAAATTCGTCGAAATATATGGCGTGCCCGTAGGCGCCGATACACGCGAAGTCAAATACCACCCGGCATACAATTATGTTTTGTCAGAACCATACATACTGGACGGTATCGAATATGGTTTTGATATTAATTCGCGAGAACTGGCATATCGTTTGTATAAAGTGCAAAAAATACGTTACAAAAAAACCGGCATGCCGGTAGCCGTATCCGAAGATCATGTCGATAAAGAACCATATTTTGTTTACAATTCGGTGTACGCCAATGGCAGAACGTGGATTTGTTATGCCGAAAACGGCGACGAAGCCAACGAGTTTAAACAACTATCAACCAAAGCGGCTTATGCTTGGGCAAGCATCTTTGACGACGAATACAGCAAAGTTTTAAAAGAGGCTCTAAAAGGATTAAATGACCCTCAAAAAGGCTGGTATGCAGGCAGATATGACAAAAACGGAAAAATAAATAAAGCCTTAACCGCCAATACCAACGGTATCATACTCGAAAGCATAGCTTACAAAATAAGAGGACCTTTGCTCAAAATCAAACCCCAAAAAAAAGAACAAAAAAATAAATAAACGCAAAACTGTCTCAATAATTTTTTTATAAATGGTTAAAAATATATTATAATTGTAAGTAGTTGATTATCAGTTATAAATTTTCTTTCAACGACAAGCAATTCGGATTTTTGAAACAACTTGACAACAAATTGCTTAATACAAATAATAAAATTAAAATTATATATCCCTATGAAAAAATATTTATTCATAACAATCCTATGGTTCACCCAATCGCTGTTTGCTCAAGGTTTTTATCACGACGGCACTTCCAAAACCATGCAAGATGTGTTAAAAGCCGATTGTTGTTTATTGGGTCAATACAAAATAAACGGTTCTATTGGTATGTTTTTTAACAAAATAACCTATTTGGACCCGATGAAAAACGAAATAAATTACAACCGCTACGGAGCCAACTTCAATATAACGGCAAAATTTTACAAAGAAGTACAATTGCGATTGAGTTTTTATGCCGATTTAAACCAAGATCAAACCAAACCCAAATGGTTATCCAATGTTTACTATGCATTTGGAAACTATAATTGGCGCGATATGACCTTTTCGTACGGATACGAAAACTACCAACCTAACCGGTTTGACGGCAGCTACGATTTTTGGGAAAATATGAAACGCGGATTTTTCTTTGTCAGTTTTAATTATTATGCCATAAATGGCGGCAGCAAATTAAAAATTGACGAATCTTCTCAAATTTATCTGTCTCCATTTATAAGATACCAGCCCGAATATACCGATCGATATGGTGTCAAAGTATTAGGTAATCATAAATTGATATTGGGAGCCTCGTCGCGATATGTTATTGCCCGCAATTTTTACATTGAAGGAGCCGTATATTTCTATCCCAAATCCGAATCAAAAGTACCTTGGGATCCGGACTTTACTTATGGTTTCGGTTTATTTGATTGGAAAAGTTTCAAAGTAAATTTTTCATACGGAAACTGGATAGCCAACCGTTTTCCTTGGAACAAAAAAGAAATGAAAAACGATTTTTCAAACGGTGAATTTAAACTACAGTTTACATATATCTGGTAAAAAAACTTTACAGCACTAACTATTAAACAAAACCGGTTATTTTTAAAAAAAAATCGAAAAGTATATATTATATTAATGTATAATTGCAAAAATATGGCACGATTTTGGTCTTAAACAGAAAAAAATGACCAAAAAAACTTGTATATTTACAAAGTTTTTTATTTTTGCCGAACATTAATCATTAAAAATAAATATTATGTCTGACATTGCATCAAGAGTAAAAGCAATTATCGTTGACAAATTAGGAGTTGACGAAAACGATGTAACCCCCGAAGCTAACTTTACAACCGACCTAGGGGCTGATTCACTTGACACGGTTGAATTAATTATGGAGTTTGAAAAAGAATTTGATATTCAAATCCCTGATGATCAAGCTGAACAAATTCAAACAGTAGGTCAAGCCATCAAATACATTGAAGAAGCCTTAAATTAAGATTTATGGAATTAAAACGAGTTGTAGTTACGGGTTTAGGAGCATTGACGCCCATAGGTAACAATGTGCAAGAATACTGGCAAGGTTTAATAAACGGTGTCAGTGGCGCTGCACCTATCACACGCATCGATGCTTCTAAATTCAAAACTCGTTTTGCATGTGAAGTAAAAAATTACAATCCGACCGACCACTTTGACCGCAAAGAAGTGCGCAAAATGGACTTGTATGCCCAATTTGCCATGGTAGCCTCAAAAGAAGCTATTACCGATGCGGCTTTTGACGACGAAAAACTCAACAGAGACCGTGTAGGTGTTATTTTTGGTTCGGGTATCGGCGGTTTACAAACTTATGAAGACGAAGTAAAAAACTTTGTTTTAGGAAACGGAACACCCCGTTTCAATCCCTTTTTTATTCCGAAAATGATTTCGGATATGGCAGCCGGGCTTATTTCCATCGAAAACAAATTTTACGGTCCCAATTATGCCACGGTATCGGCTTGTGCCACTTCATCTAATGCCATTATCGACGCATACAATATATTGCGATTAGGTATGGCTGACGTTATGGTTACGGGAGGAGCCGAAGCAGCCATAACCAATGCAGGTGTCGGCGGTTTTAATGCCCTTAGAGCTCTATCGACCCGCAATGACGACCCCAAAACCGCTTCACGCCCTTTTGACAAAGACCGAGACGGATTTGTTATAGGTGAAGGCGGAGGTGCTTTGATATTGGAAACTTTGGAACACGCACAAGCTCGCGGTGCCAAAATATATGCCGAAATACTCGGAGCAGGTATGTCAGCCGATGCTTATCACATGACCGCTCCGCACCCCGAAGGCAAAGGCGCTGCTCTTGTAATGAAAAACGCTTTGCAAGATGCCAATTTACAACCCCAAGCCATTGACTACGTCAATGTGCACGGAACATCTACCCCGCTGGGTGATATTTCCGAAATAAAAGCCATAAAAGAAGTCTTTGGCGACCACGCTTACAAACTCAACGTAAGCAGCACCAAATCAATGACCGGACACTTACTCGGTGCCGCAGGTGCTATCGAAGCCATAGCATCAATTCTGGCACTTAGAGAAGGTATTGTGCCGCCAACTATCAATCACTTTACCGATGACCCCGAAATCGATAACAAAATTAACCTTACGTTTAATCAAGCCCAAAAACGCGAAATAAGTGCGGTTATCAGCAATACATTCGGATTTGGCGGTCATAACGCTTCCATTATTTTTGGTAAATTTTAAATAATTGACTATTTGAGTTTTCTCAGACAAATATTCCGGTTACAAAATAAACCTGAAAACAAAATATTACAAAAAAAACTCAGGTCAATATTGCCTTTTAAACCACAAAACATTGAACTTTACAAAGAAGCTTTAACCCACAAAGCCAAAAATGTAAAAGACGAACAAGGCAACAAAATAAGCTTTGAAAGACTTGAGTTTTTGGGTGATGCCATTATCGAAATTGTAGTTTCCGAATACCTGTATAAAGAACTGCCTTACGCCACCGAAGGCGAACTGACCGTTATGCGCTCCAAAATAGTCAGCCGAAAGCACTTAAACGAACTGGGCAAAAGCTTTAATATTACCGATTTGCTCAATGTAAAACTTACTCCGAGACAACTCGGCAACAACATTTCGGGTAATTTGTACGAAGCCCTTGCCGGTGCCATTTTTTTGGACAAAGGATTTGACGGTGCCAAAAAATTTATCTTCAAAACCATGATTGACCCTCATATCGATCTGCAACGTCTAAATAAAAAAATAAGCAGTTACAAAAGCCACATGATTGAATGGGCACAAAAAAATCATCACGAATTTGAATTCTTTGCTCAAAAAGATGTCAATAAAGGACGTAAAAACTATTTTAAAGTTAATTTTGTATTGAATAACAAAAAAATTAGTCACGGTCGTTCATCAAGCAAGAAAAAAGCCGAAGAAATAGCTGCCCGCCGTGCCTATTATATCATACAACCCGACAAAAATGGCTAAACAATCAAAGAAAAAAACAAAAAAACACGTTTTTAAAGTAGATGACCTTCCGCAAGATTATGATTTTTCTTTGATAGGTATTCAAACTCAAAAACAACTTTATCAATTGGTTTTTGACTTTAATCGGATTTTTTTAACCGGATTTTTTCTCAACAAAGACATTGAGGTTATTCGAAAAAGCAAAAAAATAGCTTTTGAAAACTATGTAACCGAAGAAAATAATATTGGTCAAAAAATGTATTTGTTAAACAATGAAGTTTTGATACCCATAGCACACCCCAATACCTTGTTCGATACACACGAAGCCTATTATTTGTTTCCCGAACTTCAAAGTTTGACCTATTTGTTAATGATGCCCAACCATTCGGGTTTAGATTTGGAAACCATTAAACAAAAATTTATAGTTTCTTACCCGATACATTGGATAAAAGTTGATTTAAGAAAATGCGCCACGGCTTTTCCGGTTTTTCCCGGATAGGAATATCCAAACAACAAACAAATTAATTCGATATTCGGTTGCTTTTTTCTTCCGAAACATTTTCAAATTATTTATTATTTTTCAATATCTTGGCATATTGCAAGGGATTGTTTAACACTTCCTTGGCTTTAAGCACTATTTGGTCATGTTGCAACACATAAGTTGTATAACCTTTTAATCCGAAATAACGTTTGGCTAAATCGCGGTTTATTAAGTCCAAAATATAAGACTTGTTGTTGCGTAAGGTGTTTTCGTCGGCTTTTTTATAGGACTCCAACAAAGTTTTGTATTGTTGCAAAACCCATTCGGCTTGATGTTCTTTTATTGCTCTTTCATAGGCTTTTTCAAGACCGGCTTCCGCTGTGCTTTTCGGATTGATTTGATGTTGTTTCAAATATTGCAAAAACAAATCAAAATCTTTGTCTTGAAGCACCGCTTTTGTAGAATCGGTTGGTTGCGGTCGATTGTAATAATACCAAGTGGCAAAATCAAACAAGTAATGTTTTTTTTGCAAATCGCGCAACAAGCTTTGTTTGGGCTCGATATCAATAACTATATCGGGTATAACGCCACCCAAATTATGAACGATACGACCATGTGTGGTTTTATAATCTTTTTCGGGCAAATGGGCACTCATCGGCAAAGGATTTCCCTTTTTATCGCGGTGCCAATAGTCTATTTTTTGAATCAAACGCCCCGAAGGTATGTAATACTTTGAAATGGTTTGTTTCATATAAGTGCCGTATTTGAGCGGATAAGTGCGCTGTACCAAGCCTTTACCGTAAGTAGTATCTCCTATAATTACGGCACGGTCGTAATCTTGCAAAGCACCGGACAAAATTTCAGACGCCGACGCCGAACGATTATTTACCAAAATTACCAAAGGTATTTCTTCGTCCAACGATTCGTTACGGGTTTTATATGTCCTATTGTATTTTTCAAAACGTCCTTTGGTGGTTACCACCACTTTGTCTTTGGGAATAAAAAAATTGACTATTTTAACCACTTCATTGAGCAATCCGCCCGGATTTCCACGCACATCGATTATCAATTTTAAGGCACCTTGTTTTTTTAAATCCAAAATGGCTTTTTTGACTTGTGCAGCAGCTTTTTTATTAAACTTTACAAAACGAATGTATCCGATATCGCCGTCCAAACGGGTATCGGTTACCGCATCGAGAGCAATATCCGCACGGGTAATGGTTCGGGATAATTTCTTGCCGTTGCGTTCCAACTCCAAAGTAACTTGACTGCCGGCAGCTCCTTTGAGTAAATTGGAAGCAACGCGTCGTTTCATTTCACTAACTTTTTTACCTCCTATGGCTGTAATTTTATCGCCTGTTTTCAATATACCCGCAGCCGGAGAACCGTCATAAATATCGGTTACTACAATAGCCGAATCTCTTACCAAAATATGAATACCCAATCCCCCAAAATGTCCTTCTTGACGCATCTTTTGTTCCAAAATACCTTGCTCGTCATAAAAAGTGGTAAATCTGTCCAAACCGTTGAGCATTTTTTTGGTATTTTGCTGTATTAAATCGCCCAAATTTACCTCGTCAATATAATTGGTGCTGAGTTTTTTGAGCACATCGTTATATATTTCCATTTGTTTACTGATCTCAAAATACGGATTTTGAGCGCGGCTATGGTATATCGATAAAATAATCAAGGCTAAAACCAATTTTTTCATAAACTGAATTTTTTATAAGATCGTATCAAAAATACGACCAAAAATAATTATTTGATTTTTATTATCTTTAAAATTTTAAAATTAATCATTTTTCCGCAATGTCAAATGAAGAAATATTTTATTTGTTAGCCTTGCAAAAAGTTAAAAATGTAGGTGATATTTCCGCCAAAAAACTTTTGCGACATTTCGGTTCGGCTCAAAAAGTTTTTGAAGCCGCAAAACACCGTCAAATCGACATACCCGATATTGGCACAATTATGATACAAAGTATCAAAGCTTTTTCGGACTGGAAAAGAGTCGAGAACGAAATGGCTTATATTGAAAAAAACCGAATAAAAACGGTTACGATTTTTGACGATGATTATCCGTACAAACTGTTTCATGCTCCCGACGGACCTATTTTGTTTTTTGTAAAAGGCAATGTAAACCTCAATCACAAACATATTATAAGTATTGTCGGCACACGCAATATAACCAACTACGGTAAACACATGGTTGCCGAATTGATAGAAGGTCTAAAACAATACAATCCGCTCATAATCAGCGGTTTGGCTTATGGTGTTGATGTCGAAGCACACTTGCAAGCTCTAAAACACGACTTGCCCACCTTAGGAGTTTTGGGGCATGGTTTTCAACGTATCTATCCGAATAAACATTACAAAATAGCCGAAAAAATGTTGCAAAACGGCGGTTTGCTTACCGAATTTTGGCATACCGATCCGGTCGATAGAAACAATTTTTTGAAACGCAACCGTATTGTTGCCGGTTTGTCCGAAGCAACCGTTATTGTTGAATCGGGTGAAAAAGGCGGCTCGTTGGTTACAGCTGATATTGCCAATTCATACAATCGCGATGTGTTTGCCGTCCCCGGAAGAGCTACCGATGTGTTTAGTAAAGGTTGCAATAACTTAATCAAACAAAACAAAGCCGCCGTTGTAACCGAAGCACAAGATATCGTTGATTTGTTGCAGTGGAAACCGGAAACTATTGAAAACAAAAACAGACAATTAAATTTGTTTGTGGATTTATCGCCCGATGAACAACAAATATTCGATTTGTTACAAACCAAAGGCCGACTTTCGTTGGACGAAATTGCAGTTACCTTACACTTTCCCGTATCTCAAACCGCCCGTCTTTTATTGCAAATGGAAATGAACGGCGTAGTATCGAGTTTGGCCGGAAAAATGTTTGAGTTGTTATAAAATGAATAAAAACTGATTTTTGTCATATTTTTCCTTGTAATTTTAAGAAAATTTTAAGTAACTTTGTAACTGTAACAACACCAAACAACACAAAATACAATGGAAAAAGAACTTTTTTTGGACATTCGTCAGTCGGCGACTGTCAAAATCAACTTGGGCAATCATATTGAATATGCCAGTCCGTATATGTTAGAATTGTTGGAATACAATACCGTCGAGTTTGTTACCCAACCGCCTCGGACCATCTGTCACCGCGATATGCCCGACATTATTCACGATATTATAGGTGGTTACATAATGGAATACAAAGAAGGTATTGCCGTATTGAAGCACCGAACCAAAAACGGTGATTTTTTTTGGGCTTTTACACATTATAAACCTTCGTATAAACCAGACGGTAGTTTTGATTCGTTTATTACCCGTCGTAAACCATTGCCTACCAAAAAGATAACCGGTGAATGGGAAGATATGAAATATCAAATTTCAAAATTGTATCAAATTTTAAAAGAAATTGAAATTCATACCGGTGCCAAAGCGGCTCTAAATTATTTAAACGGTTTTTTGGAATACAAGTCTTACGAAACTTTGGAAGATTATTACATGAGTTTTTTCAATTTTAACAAAGACGAGTTGGAAACTTATTTTTCCATTGACGCAAAAACCCCCGAAAGTGTGATTAATAAATTTACCAGTACCATCGAATTGTTTTAACCGAGTGCCATTTCAATGGCATTTTCAAACAGTTCTTGCAGACTTAATCCGGCAGCAACAGCTTGTTGCGGAAAAATAGAAGCTTCGGTAAGTCCGGGCACCATATTTATTTCTAAAAAATAAGGCACTTCGTTTACCAAGATATATTCGGCACGCGATATGCCGTCCAAATCCAATACTTCATACACACGAGCAGCGGTTTCTTGTATTTTTTGCAAAATATTTTCGGGCAAATTTGCCGGTGTAATTTCTTTTGATTTGCCCAAATACTTTGCTTCATAATCAAAAAAGTCATTTTCGGGTATAATTTCGGTAACGGGCAAAACCTTTATTTCGCCTTTGTATTTGATAACTCCAATGGACAATTCGCGTCCGTCCAAAAAGGCTTCTATAATAATTTCTTTATCTTCGGCAAAAGCTTTTTGAATGGCAGGCAACAATTCGTCTTCGGTATAAACCTTACTAATACCGTAGCTCGAACCTGCTCGATTGGGTTTAACAAAACACGGCAAGCCTATTTTATCAATTATTTGTTGTAAATGAACAGGGTCTTTATGGTGCAAAAAAACCGATTGAGCCGTAGCAATACCATAACTTCTTACAACCGACAGGGTGTTTTTTTTGTTAAACGTCAATGCCATTTTGTCAAATGAAGCCGAAGTGTGCGGAATACCCAACATTTCAAAATAAGCCAATATGGCACCGTCTTCGCCCGGGGTACCGTGTATGGCATTAAATACTACGTCAAAATTGATTTTTTGCCCGTCAATCAAAACCGAAAAATCGTTTTTGTCAATGGGATATTCATGTTGGTTGCGAATTACCGCCCACTTGTTTTTTTGAATACGCACTTCATAAACATCGTATTTGTCGGTGTTTAAATTATTGATAACGGTTTGTCCGCTTTGCAACGAAATTTCATATTCCGATGAAAAGCCTCCCATAATAACGGCTACTTTTTTCATTTTAAAAATACTTTATGATGATTGGTTGCGAAAATAGGCTTTAATTTCTTTTTGTTCAATCAGATACACCAAACCTATATAAGCTGCAAAAATGATAATTTTTACCGGATAATTGTGCAAAAAATATTTGTAAATAAACACTCCGGTCAGTGCCGATGACAATACAAAAAAGACCACTTTGCCGGTTTGATACGGCACTTTGTAGTGTTTTTTGCCCAAAAAATACGAAACCGAACTCATACCCGTATATGCCGCCAAAGTTGCCCATGCCGAAGCAATGTATCCTATTCGGGGTATCATTAACAAGTTGAAAATTATGGTGATTACTGCCCCCAAAATAGACAAATACATACCGTAACGTGTTTGTTCGGTCAATTTATACCATACCGAAAGATTGTTGTAAATGCCAAAAATTAAATAAGCCGTCAAAATAATCGGAACAATATCAAGGGCTTGTAAATAAACTTCTTGTCCTATCAACAATCGGGCTATAAAGTCTAAAAATGTCATGATGGCAACCATAAATACAGCCCCCAAAATGGTAAACCAAAGCAATATATGGGCATATTGTTGTTTGGCATCATCGGCTTTGTGTTGACTGAAAAAGAAAGGCTCGGCACCCAACCTAAAAGCCGTTACATACAACGACATGAATACTCCGATTTTATATACCGCTGCATATATTCCCATCGATTCTTTATCTATCATTCTGCCTATCAATAGTTTGTCTAAATTTTCGTTGGTAGCATACGCCAAACCCGCCACCATAATAGGTAATCCGTAAGACAGCATTTTTTTTAACAAAAGTTTGTCAATACCCAAGCGAAATTTTTTTAATACCGGCAAAAACAAAATAAAGGTAAACGCACTGGCAACCAAATTGGCTACAAAAATATATATAACTTTGGGGTGTGATTGATACATGCTTATCCATGTCGAAGTCGAAGCGGTATTTTTTATTAAACGGGGCAACCACCACAAAAAAACCAGATTTAGCAAAGCATACACCGCAATATTAAAAAGCCTGTAAAAAGCAAATTTAAGCGGCTGACGGGTTACCCGTAAATAAGCATACGGTATAACAACCAACGTATCCAAAATAAGAATGACAATGAGAATTTGATAATAGGTTTGATTTATTTGCAAAAAACGAGCAACCGGCTCCGAAAAACCCAAAAACAAAACTAAAAACACCAAACTGGTTATTAAAATGGAAGTAAAAGCGGTTTGTGCCACCTTGGGGTCATTGTTTCGCTTGGTAAAAAAACGAAAAAGTGCCGTTTCCATACCATAAGTCAATAAAACATTGAAATAAGTCGCATAGATATAAAATTGGGTGTTTTCGGAATAAGCTTCGGGTTGGAGAATACCGGTATGCAACCTGACTAACAAAACGTTAATCAACTTGGGCAATACGGCGGCTATGCCGTATATGGCGGTATCTTTGGCAAATCGTTTAACTAATCCCACAGCCTTGTTTTAAAAGCCTAAAATTATTAAAAACTTTTGAATAATCGTATCGTGTTTGGTATTTTCGATATAATACAATAGATTTGTATGCAAATGTTTTGATGATAAGGTTCCGAAAAATCGATTTTTTTAATAATTTTTCAAAACCACGTGTTACGACATGTCATAGACAATTGCAAGACATTATCTTTACAATAGATTGATAATCTGTTTGTTATAAAATTATAAAAATGTATAAATATCGTTTTGTTTTGCTTGTTTTGGTTATGACAACTTCATTTTTGCATGCTCAAAAAACAGGCAAAAAATGGAGTTTTTACGGTGGCTTCGGGCTTAATATTTCAACCGATTATACGTATATCGGTTTGCAACCCGGTGCCATATATCATTTGCATTCCAAATTTAAATTGGGTGCAGGTATTCAATATACTTATCTCAAATCCAACAAAAACTATTACGGCGTAAACTACTCGTATCATATTTACGGTTTTAATACATTGGCGTTGTTTTATCCGTTAAACAAGATGGAAATTTCGGGTGAATTTGAAGATTTATATATAAAACAACGATACAACGATGTACAACGCAATTATTGGTCACCGGCACTCTTTGCCGGATTGGCTTACCGATACGGAGCGGTTGCCTTCGGTTTCAAATTCAACTTTTTATACGACAACGACAAAAGTATCTATCAAGATGCTTTAATACCCTTTGTCAGAATATATTTTTAAATACAAATAATGAAAAAATTATTTATTGTTATACTTTTGTGGGGCTATCAACTTCATTCTCAATACAATGATTTGTTAAAAACCAATGACAGCCTTGCCGGTTCAAAAGGTTTTTTTGTTCAAATTGACAACTTGGCTTTTGTTAAAAACAACGAATATTTTAACCTTATTGCCGATGGATATACATTGATAGGTAACCGGTTGAATACCGAATTGAGCTTACAAACACATCCCGACTACATTTTTACCGCCGGAATGATGTGGTTACAATATGACGGCTTGTCTTATCTGTCAAAAAACATACCTTATTTTTCATTACACCTAAAACAAAAACAAAACGATTTTTATATAGGCAAACTTTATACGGACGACAACCATTTGTTGCCACAAGTTTTGTATGCCTTTGAAAGACATTTGGATACTCGTTCTGTCGAAAACGGACTGCAACACCGATATAACGGACGACATTGGCAAACCGATACTTGGCTCCAATGGGAACAATTTATTTTTAAAAAAGATACGATGCGCGAACGTTTAAATTTCGGGCATGTTTCACATTTTACTTTTAAAATAAATCGGTGGCGTTTGCAAATACCCGTTCAAATTTATTTGCATCACAGAGGCGGACAAATCAATGTGCGTCAAAACAACAATCATGTAAACAGTGCTTTGGTGGTAGCCAATGGCGGTGGAGGTTTTGATTTGTCTTACAAATTATCTTCTCAATCTTTTTGGGGAATTGCGACACAATATTATTGGCATCGGATCAATAGCGACTTAACCGAAACGTTTCATTACAAACAAGGCAGTGCAATAAATATAAAAGTTTATTACCGGAACAAAATTATATATTCAGAATTAAATTACTGGAAATCAAATAGCTTTGTTTCATCAAAAGGAGACGATATGTTTCAATCGGTAAGTCGAAGGGTTGAAAAATACTTAGATGAACAAGGCAACTCCATACCGGTTTTCGGCTTGCATACAGAACCCGCCCGAAATTTGATATACGGACGATTTGCATATCAAAAAGAAATATTTAAAGATTTGTTTTTGGCTTTTACCACAGAGGTTTTTTATCAGCTCAACAAAGCAACCATATACACTCCGGTTTACAAGTCTGAGGTTTTTAATCATTTGGATTATAATACGGGCTTGTATGTGCGTTATATTTTTAAACACAAATTAACCGATTTATAAAACAAGAGGTTATTAAAACCCCTTGTTTTAGATTTATCAAAAAAAATATAAAAGCAGTTTAAAAATAAATAACTTGGCAATAGTGTGTTACTTATTATTATTGTTTTTCATGGTTTGCATCAGTAAGAGCATCAACAAGTCGTCGGTTGAAGACTTTTTGCCGTTATTACCTCCGCTTTTGATATAAGTTTCGGGTAATTTTAATCCGCCCGGTCCGGCTAATTTTTCAGCTACCCCCACCGAAGTTTTATATTCCCATTCGGCACGTTCTTGCGGTGTCAATCCGGCTTGAACAAGTTTTTTGTTTTTATACGATTCGGCATCGGCGGCAACCTTTTTGGCTTGTGCATTTAATTTTTCGGTTTCCAAAGCGATTTTTGCCAATTCCATTTTGGTTTTTTCTTTTTTCTTTTCGGTTTCAATGGCAATAAGTGTTTTAACTTGTTCTTTTTCTTGTTTGACTCGTTCGGCGGCTTTATCACGTTCACCTTCTGCCAAGATACGTAATTGAGAAGCTTTTGCGGTTTCAATTTTTTGTTGTTCCAATTGGCGTTTAGCCGATTCGTCACGTTGGGCTTCCAGTCGTTTTTTAAAGGTTTCTTCCAAATCGATTTTATCGACTATAACTTGCGATACTTGTATATTGTTTTCGGTTATTTCGTGCGGAATACGTTTGGGTTTGCCGTTTTCTATAACTTTATTGACAATGTATTTGGTTTTTATTTCTTTGATTTTTCGCGGTTGATTGGTTTGAATGTCTTCCCAAATAGTATCGTTAATAACTTGTTTTTCAACAACATAAGTTCCATATTTAAGTTGTTCTTCAAAAGTTTGTCTAAACTGTTGTGCGTCGCCGCTGATATAATCTTGTGCGGCAAACATATAACCCGTATTTACCAATTGTTCACGAACCGTCGGTATTAAGGTATTGCTTACGAGGTTGTCCATGGAGCGAAATTTGATTGCCAAATCGATAAAACTTTGAGCGTCTTGCGGTAGTTTAAAACGGGTTGAAACATAACCGTCAGCCGTAACCTGATCGATAAAACGGATATTGATAGGTTGCATTTTTCCTTCAATTTCATCAATGGCTTTGTCTTCTATTTCGTCATACAAAACTTTAACGTCGATATACTTTTGCCATTCTTGCACTTTTGAAAGCGGAAAAATGAATTTGTAACCTTCGGAAGTTACAACACTTTTGGTTCCAAAGGGTGATACGATAAAATACTGTTTGCCCGGTTCGGCATAAAAAAACGACATACCCATAACGACCAATAACAAACCCATTATGATACTCAACAGATAGTTTTTGCGGTCATTTAAAACTTTGATTTTTTTACTGTCGGGTAAAAATTTGTTACCTACATAAAATAAAGTTGCCAAAAAAATAATTAAAATTCCAAGTCCTTTCATAATACTAAATGTTTTAAATGTTAAATTTTTGTTAATCTTATCATAATAAACGATGCTATTGTCAATTTGTTACAAAAATAACAAAATAATATTACCATGAAATAGGAAATTAAATTCGTGAAAGGATCAAAAAATTGTCAAATTAGGATTGTGTAATACGTATGGTATTTACCATTCCTTTTTTGGTAATAGGCATCGATAATACGCTTACCATCATATCATTGTCATGCAAGTATTGATTTTGACAAGCAATTTGCTCGATATCTTTAATGGTTTCGTCGGTTGAAAGCATTTTGTCGTAATAAAACGGAACAACACCCCACAACAAAGCCATACTGTTCAATATTCGTTTGTTGGCGGTAAAAACCAAAATATCCGCCATGGGACGTCTCGCCGATATTTTGTAAGCACTAAATCCAGAAGCCGTAAATGTGCTGATAACGGCAGCCGATACATCTTGGGCTATTTTTGAAGCATTGAAACAAACTACTTGCGATATAAAACGTTCGTCCCGATGTTCGGGTATGGGAGGTATTTCGGGAACTTTTATCAATTTTGAATTTTCGACTTGTTTTATGATTTTGGTAACCTGTTTTATGACTTTTGCAGGATTTTTTCCCACGCTGGTTTCACCCGAAAGCATAACCGCATCGGCTCCGTCCATAACCGAATTGGCTACATCATTGACTTCGGCACGGGTAGGTATGGCATTGTTTATCATGCTTTCCATCATTTGCGTGGCAATTATAATGGGTTTTTGATGCAATTTGGCAATATGCACCAAGCGTTTTTGGATAAGTGGCACTTCTTCTAACGGCAACTCAATACCCAAATCGCCGCGTGCAACCATCAAAGCATCGGCTTGCAGTATAATTTCGTCAATGTTTTTAACCGCTTCGGGTTTTTCAATCTTGGCAATTACCGGTATTTTGTAATCGGAATTTTTTTTAATAAATTCGTTTATTGTGATCAAATCGACAGCCGAACGGACAAATGACAAAGCTATCCAATCCACTTGCATTTCGATCGCAAATTTTAAATCTTTTTTGTCCTTTTTGGTCAAAGCCGGCAATGATATTTTGGTATCGGGCAGGTTTACTCCTTTTTTGGAACTGAGTGCCCCGCCTTCTATCACTTGTGTGGTAACGGTATCTTTTTGATTGGTATCCAATACTTTTAGTTGAATTTTGCCGTCATCTACCAAAATCAATTCACCCGGATATACATCTTGCGGCAATTGTTTGTAAGTGATATAAGCCGTTTTGTTGTCATTGTCGGTAACTATTTTGTTTTTGGTGGTAAATCTAAACAAGTCGCCTTGATTTAGATAAGTATCGGAAGCCACTTTTCCTATTCGAAGTTTTGGACCTTGCAAATCGGCCAAAACGGCAATTGCCGTGTTTAATTCTTTACTGATTTTTCTAATGTGTTTTATTTGTTCTCTAACGGTTTTGTAGTCGGCATGCGAAAAATTTATACGGAATACATTTACTCCGTTACGCACCATTTTGAGTTTGGTTTTATACGATTCAACGGCCGGTCCCAATGTGGCAACTATCTTGGTTTTTTTATGCACTGTCATAAGCGGGTTTTTCGAAGGTATGATAATGAAATAAGCTCTTGATATGTCAGTTTTTTTTCAAAAATAAATAATAAAAATTGACCGTAGCAATAAAAGCATTGGAAATAACCACCGGATAGGCATCAAGCATCACTCCGTATATAACAAATAAAATACAAGCTATGGAATTAATTATACGTAGTTTTTTAATGTCCTTCATTAAAAAGGAAAACATCAAGATAGCCATGGCGGCATATCCTGTCCATTCTATCAAATTTTCGTTCATATTTAACATTTTTTAAGACTGCAAAGGTATGAAATTTGTTTATTTTTGAGCTTATTTCAAACCATCATGAAAAGAAAATATTTGATACTGTTTACCATATATTTTTTTACTGCTTTTTATACCATTGTTCGTTACCATTTATTTGGCGGTGTTCTTTGGAAAGATTTACCTGTTTTTACTTTAAATAAAATTGTTATTTTTTCGGCAATGATTACAAGTATTGTTTTGTTAAATGACAATATAACCCAACAAGAAAAACGATTTTTTTACAAGACAATATACATTTCCGTAGCCTTACATTTGTTGTTGAGTTTGCAAGTGCTAAAACCTTACTATTTAAAAGATTTTTTTGATGCAAAAGGTGGCTATTCATTTTGGGGCAACTGGAGTTTATTGTGGGGTATTTTGGCTGCTATGATTTTTTTTCTCGGTAAAAAAACAAACATTTTATCCGGTTTTTTTGTTCAATTTTTTTTGATTTTTGTCGGTTTGCACCTGATTTTCACGGGGTTTAACAGTTGGATAGAACCTTCAATGTGGTATGGAGGTATGCCTCCCGTTACTTTATTAAGTTTTTTAATAATAGCTTATCGATTATGGCACAACAATAAATATTGAACGCTATTTGAATACATTAGCAAATGAGCACCCCAACCGACTACCAACTGTTCTTTACAACTTACGAAAAAGGGCACGGTTCATTTGTTTTGAACAATATTATATGTATTTAGTATAACAAAAAACTTTTACAAGAGCTTTATGCATCACATTGGGCGTCTTATATCATCGGCGC
>Ga0256834_1000358_pt1 | contig 33136 bp, 33 predicted proteins | sample 4281140metaG_FD_190536 | JGI IMG/M metagenome (GOLD analysis project Ga0256834, IMG submission 190536) | Hydrothermal vent microbial communities from East Pacific Rise, Pacific Ocean - 4281-140 | ecosystem: Environmental > Aquatic > Marine > Hydrothermal vents | place: Pacific Ocean: East...
GGAGCAGGGCCAAAGGCTTTTGAATTGATAGATTTTTCAATTGAAAAAAACACTAACTTAGATGAAGCGATTGATGAAATTGTCAGACGCTTATCAATGCAAATTAGCACCTATTTGTTGAGTGATAAAGTGCCAATGAGCGCAAGAATATATCCATCTGCAAAGCAAAATTTTATTGGTAATTACGAACATTTAGCTCGCACAGGTGAATGGAGTTCAATTGATATGATTGAGGATGATTAATGAGTGAGCGTAGCGCAACCCCAACCGCTGATATTATAAAAAGACAAAAAATAGCGGCTAATCCGCTTTCCTCTGTTTGGGTGGAGGCCAACGCTGGCTCGGGTAAAACACATGTGTTGGTTGAACGGGTTTTACGACTTTTACTAGAAAAAGTTCCGCCGCAAAACATCTTATGTCTTACTTATACAAATGCAGCAGCTGCTGAAATGCGTATTAGAATATCAAAAAAACTAGCCAGCTGGACATTGATGAGTGATGAAGAGTTAATAATTGAATTAACTGAGCTGACCCTTAAAAAGATTGATATAAAAACTCTAAAAACTGCCCGAATATTATTTGCAACTGCACTTGAAACCCCGGGGGGGTTAAAGGTGAATACTATTCATGCTTTTTGTGAAAGCGTTTTGCATCGTTTCTCGCTTGAGGCAAAAGTACCACTTAATTTTTCTGTGATGGAGCAGAGCGAAAGAGATGATTTAATTGATAATGCTTATCAAAAAGTTTTTGCAAAAGCTCTGCAAAACAGGGGTAAAAATATTGCGTCAGTAAAATGGCTGTTTGCTAATTTGAGCGATCATCAAATTAGTGAGGCAATAAAATCTGCTATAAGCGATTCATCTTTATTGAGCGAAGTTTTAGGTGATAAACAAGGGGCAAAACAGCGTCTAAAAGATCTAGTTGGAGATGAGGCTGCTAGTGTTAAAGAATTAACAGAGCAGCTTGTTAGCGAAACTTTTTTAACCAAAGAAATTCTAGTAACACTTGTTAATGAACTTAATGGCGATCCAACTGGCAATCGAAGATTTGTAGATTTATTATCTCGTATTAATATAAATAATATTGAGTTAAGCGATTTAGAAAGAGCATTTCTTACTGCCAAGGGCGAAAGAAAAAAAAGCCTTTTACTGAAAAAAGAAAAACAAGCCTTTCCTGATATTTCAAATATTATTGAAGCAGAAGCGCAAAGAATTAATGATTTAAAAGGGCGAATAAAACGCATTTTACTTATTGAACGCTCAAGCGCATTCATTGATGTCTTGGGGGAAATTTTTGAAAATTATAACAAGCAAAAAATCAACCGCTCTATGCTTGATTTTGATGATTTGATTGAGCGAGTGGTTTATTTATTTACAACTGGGGCAGAAATGGATTGGGTGCTTTATAAGCTCGATGCAAATATTTCTCATATTCTAGTTGATGAAAGTCAGGACACAAATTCACAGCAATGGGTAATTGTTAAAAAACTTTGCGAAGAATTTTTTGTAGGTTCTTCAAGCCAAGATTGCAAACGTACATTATTTGCGGTGGGTGATAAAAAACAATCAATTTTTTCTTTTCAAGGCGCAAAGCCATCATTATTTGGCCAGAGCGGAATTGAAATAAAGTTAAAGGCAAAAGCGGCTAAAAAACCATTTACTCAAGTTGAATTAAAGGCATCATTTCGCACTTTGCCAAATATTTTAAAAGCAATTGATTTAGTTTGCAAACAAGATGGCATAAGCAATTCGCTGCTCGCAGGAGATCATGAAATTACCCATGAAAGCGCAAGAGATGATAAGGGAGGGGTTATCACCTTATGGCCGCCAATTAAGCAACAAGATGTAATATTACCCCCTGATCGTTGGCCGCTTGAAAAAGACGCTATGGAAGTGCGAAATGCAGCTAGGATTGTTGCAACAAACATTGTTGAGAATATTGAAAGCTGGATAAAAAACAAACGCCCACTAGGCCAGCGAGGTCGTGCTGTACGAGCTGATGACATTTTGATTTTGGTGCAGTCTCGCAAAGCATTATTTCAAGAAATAATCCGTGCCTTAAAAAATAAAAAAATAAAGACCCCCGGATCAGATAAAATTTCGCTCTCAAATCATATTGCAGTGCATGATCTTTTGGCACTGGCTGATATTTTACTTAACCCAGCTGATGATTTAAACTTGGCGGCGGTTTTACGCTCACCATTATTTGATATTGATGAAGATGATCTTTTTGATCTTGCAGCTAATCGAGGAGAAATAAGCCTTTGGCAATCTTTAAAAATTTCAAAAAACAAAAAAGCAATTAATGCTTATAAAATTTTAAAAAGTTGGCGTAATCGACTTGATTTTGATCGCCCTTATGAGTTTTTTGCCCAAATTTTATATTCATATGGGGGGTTGAAAAAATTCCATGCTCGGCTTGGCTTAGAGGTTGATGATGTGTTGAGCGAATTTTTAGATCTTGCTTTAGCCCATGAGCAAAAACCCCAACCATCAATAATGGGGTTTTTAAATTTTATGCGAAATAGTGATATTTCGATAACTCGTGAGCTTGGCTCTAATAGTAATGGCGTTAGAATTATGACAATTCATGGCGCAAAAGGGCTTGAAGCTCCAATTGTAATTTTGGCTGATGCTGCAACAGGCGCAAATGTAACAAAATTTGGCAAGCCAATTAATTTTGCTAAAACTATAGACGGTTTAACTTTAGTCCATGGAGCAAAAAAAGATGATTTTTGTGAGAATACGGCTTATTTGCGCCAAGCAGATGCCGATAATGAAATGGCGGAATATTGGCGTAAACTCTATGTGGCAATGACCAGAGCCGAAGACGAATTATATGTTACAGGCATTTTAACTAAAAAGGGCAAGATTGAAAAAACTTGGTATCATACTATTGCGCAAGCTCTAGAATCTCAGAGCGAGAAGTTTGAAATAGAGAATAGCGATGCAAGGGGGTTAATTTTCCCAAAAGAGCGGCCAAAACCTTTAGCAATAAAAACTCAGCAAAAAGAACAAAAGAAAACATCTTTAGTTTTTGATCCAAAACTCACTTTTACTTCAGATGCAAAAATAATTATTAGACCATCGTTAGATCAGGAAAGTAAGGAGGAAAATAGCATTGCTTTGCATGCCAAAGATAATAGCATTGCTTTGCATGCCAAAGATAATAGCATTGCTTTGCATGCAAGAGAAAATAGCATTGCTTTGCATGCAAAGGAAAAAGGCATTGCCTTGCATAGCCTGCTTGAGCATTTAGTGAAATATAAAAACGACAAGAGAAGAGAAGTTGGCCTGCAAGCCTTAAAAATTATTTTGCCTTTAAACAGTGATCTGCACGAAGAGCTAATAAACAAAGCGGTTCAAATACTTGGTGCGGAGCAGTTTAGCCATATATTTGGCTCAAACTCACGGGCTGAAGTTCCGTTTTTAATCAAAGCTCTAAAAAATGAAAAGCAAGTAATGATAGCAGGTAGAATTGATCGTTTGGTGATTGAGGAAAAGGAAATATTGCTAGTAGATTATAAGTCAGATGCAGACGTGCCAAAAAATGAAAAAGAAATACCAGCCCAATATACAACTCAATTAGGCCTATATTGGTTAGCTGGTAAAAAACTTTTCCCAAATCAAAAAGTTAAAGCCGCAATTTTATGGACTTCAGCTCAAAAATTGATGATTTTAAATGAAAATGATATAAAAAAAGCAGTTGCAAATTATAGCCTCTTGTAATATTAGTAACTGCTAATATATATAGGGCTTGAATAATACAAAATAACTCCTTAGCTGTTAAACACAAGATATTAATTTAAGAAAGGCTTACATTATGGCTCAAAAGGTTACAGACGCAGATTTTAAAAAAGAAGTTTTAGATTCAGAGATGCCAGTATTGGTTGATTTTTGGGCAGAATGGTGTGGTCCATGTAAGGCAATTGCTCCAATGCTTGACGAATTATCAATTGAGCTTTTAGGCAAAGTGAAAATTGTAAAATTAAATGTAGATGAAAACCCATCTACAATGGCGCAATATGGTGTTCGCTCAATTCCAACCATGATTATTTTTAAAAATGGCGAAGCAGTGGACATGAAAGTTGGCGCAGGGCCTAAGGCTTCAATGAGTCAATGGCTACAGGGTCACGCAAGTTAAAAAAACCTGTTGCACTTAGTTTCGCTTGCATCTATAAAGCAAAACTTGAACATGAGTGGTCCGGCTAATAGGCATGCCGTGGCGACTTTTCAAATGCTCTTTAGAGAAAGCTCGTATGAGGTTTTTCTCAAAATTATAAGGAAATGCAAAATGCCAAAAATGAAGACTAAGTCAGGCGCGAAAAAACGCTTTAAATTGACTGCGTCAGGTAAAGTGAAAGCCGGCCCTGCTGGCAAACGTCACCGCCTAATGTCGCATAATTCAAAATATATTCGTCAAAACCGTGGAACAGATATTCTTTGCGATGCCGATGCGCGCACCGTCAAAAAATATATGCCATACGGCTAACTCTAACGCTTTTTAAGAAGGAGACTAAAATATGTCCCGTGTTAAAAGAGGCGTTACAGCACACGCCCGTCATAAAAAAGTTATCAAAGCGGCAAAAGGCTATTATGGCCGTCGCAAAAATACTATTCGTGTTGCCAAACAGGCAGTAGAAAAAGCAGGTCAATATGCATATCGCGATCGTCGTGTAAGAAAGCGTAATTTCCGCAGCTTGTGGATTCAGCGTATTAACGCTGGTGCTCGCATTCATGGAATTAATTATGGTCGATTTATCGATGGCCTTAATAAGTGTGGGATTGCAGTTGATCGTAAGGTTTTAGCGGATCTTGCAGTGCGTGAGCCAGAAGCATTTGGTGTTCTTGTTGCTAAAGCTAAAGCAGCACTTGGTTATCTTGAAGAGTTAGAAACAACGACTCATTCACGCCTATCTGCTTAAAAGCTCTTCCCTCCTTGTTGAGGTCAAAAATTTAGCCTTGCGCTTTCCTTTACTTAAAGGAAAAAGCGTGAGGCTTTTTTATTTTCATAAATAACAATGATAAATAGGTCTAAAAATGTCCAATTCTGAGCTTGAAATTTTACAAGAAGAAATTATTGCTAAAATAAAAAATACAAATGACCTTGTGGGGCTTGATGAGGTGCGAGTTCAAGCACTTGGTAAAAAGGGCTCGATTTCAGCAATGTTAGCAACGCTTGGCAAAATGAGCCAAGATGAGCGAAAAATTGCCGGCCCTAAAATAAACGGGCTAAAAAATGAAATTGCAAAGCTAATTGAAGCCCGCAATGTTGAGTTAAAAAAACAAGCACTTGAAAAACGACTAAAAAGCGAGAAATTAGATATTAGCCTCCCGCTCTCACCTGCGCCAACTAGTACAGGCACTATTCACCCTGTTAGCCAAGTGATTGATGAAATTTCAGCAATTTTCTCGGACATGGGTTTTTCTATTGCCGAAGGGCCCGATATTGAAACTGATGAATTAAATTTCACAGCATTAAATTTCCCCCCAGATCACCCCGCTCGTGAAATGCACGATACTTTCTTTTTTGAGCCAGATGAAAATGGTGAACGAAAATTATTGCGTACCCATACTTCACCCGTGCAGGTTCGTGTGATGAAAAAGACAAATGAAAAGCCTCAGGCTGCTTGGGTAACAGAGCCAAAAGACCCACCAATTAGGGTTATTATGCCTGGTAGGACTTATCGCTGTGATAGCGATCAAACCCATACTCCAATGTTCCATCAAGTCGAGGGGCTAGTGATTGATAAAACTTCTCATATTGGCAATTTACGCTGGGTTCTTGAAGAGTTTTTGAAAAGTTTCTTTGAGGTTGATGGAATTAAAACCCGTTTTCGCCCAAGTTTCTTTCCCTTCACCGAGCCATCAATGGAAGTTGACGTGCAATGCGATAGGAGTGGGGGTGAGATGAAAATTGGGCAAGGTGAGGACTGGCTAGAAATTTTAGGCTGTGGCATGGTTCACCCAAATGTAATAAAAATGGCAGGGCTAGATCCTGATGTTTATCAAGGTTTTGCCTTTGGTATGGGGATAGATCGCCTAGCAATGCTAAAATATGGCATGGCAGATTTGCGGGCGTTTTTTGATGCTGACGTAAGATGGCTAAAACATTATGGTTTTAGACCACTTGATATGCCGACTTTATTTGGGGGGTTGAGTTCGTGATGTTTTCTTGTGCATTTATGCATCATTACTCTATTTTCCCTTATCATTTTACTACCTCTTACCGTCACTCCTGCGAAGGCAGGAATCCTGTCGAGCGTTTGGCATATAAATTAGCTAGTCTTCTTCAAAATTTCCTCTCCACCCTCACCCAGAGCTTGTCGAAGGGTGATAGCCACAATTTCATGGTTCGACAGGCTCACCATGAGGACAGCGGCAAAACACAAATATCACAACAGGCATAACAACATGAAATTCACAATCAATTGGCTCAAAACTCATCTTGATACTAAAGCCTCAAATGAAGAAATAATTGAAACTCTAACCATGATTGGCCTTGAGGTAGAAGAGGTAGAAGACCAAGCAAAATCACTTGAGCAATTCACTATTGCCAAGGTGGTTGAAGCAAAAAAACACCCCAATGCTGATAAACTCCAAGTGCTAATGGTGGACACGGGCAAAGGCGAGCCTGTTAAAGTTGTGTGCGGTGCGCCAAATGCCAAAACGGGCATGATGGGGGTTTTTGCAGCAACTGGAGCTTATATTCCGGGTGCTGACTTCACTCTAAAAAAAGGCATGATAAGAGGTGAAGAAAGCAATGGCATGATGTGTTCTGAAAAAGAATTACTGCTTTCTGATAATCATGAGGGAATTATTGAGTTGCCTAATGATGCACCATTGGGTGCAAAATATATCGATTATGCAAAAATTGATGGCGTAACAATTGATATTGCTATCACGCCAAATCGTGGTGATTGCACAGGGGTTTATGGCATTGCTCGTGACTTAGCGGCTAGTGGGATTGGCAATCTTAAGGACACGCCAGTTGCCCCCATTAAAGCAACAGCAGGCAAAACAACAATTCCGATTGAGTTGCATTTTGAAGATGAAAAAAACCCACCCTGCCCGCTTTTCGCTGGGCGTATGATTAAAAATATCAAAAATTGCACTTCCCCAGACTGGTTGCAAGACAGGCTTCGCTCAATTGGCTTGCGCCCAATAAATGCCTTGGTCGATATAACTAATTTTGTAACCTATGATAGAGGTCGCCCATTACATGTTTTTGATGCCGACAAACTTAGCGGTACTCTTCATGCACGATATGGAAATAAGGGCGAAAAGCTATCAGCACTTGATAATAAAACTTATGAAATTGATGAGGATTGTTGCGTTATCGCCGATGATAGCGGTGTGCTTGGGCTTGGTGGAATAATTGGTGGCACTAGCACATCTAGTGAGCTTAACACCACAAATGTGCTAGTTGAATGTGCTTGGTTTGAGCCAAAAAATATCGCCAAAACTGGTCGTAAATTGGGTATCATCACAGATGCCCGCTATCGTTTTGAGCGTTATGTTGATCCAAGTTCTGTGCAATCAGGAGTTGAGCTAGCAACAAAACTTATACTTGAAATTTGTGGTGGTGAGGCGTGTGAAACAACTATAATTGGTGAAAAATTCTCTGAAGAAAAAATCATCAACTTTCCAATTTCTGAAATTAAGCGATTAACAGGCTTAAATATCCAATTGGCAGAAATAAAAGTTATCTTAACACGACTTGGTTTTTGGCTTTCTGGTTCTGGTGATATTGTTAAAATCGCTGTGCCATCATGGCGGCCTGATGTAACAATAAAAGCAGATATTGTTGAAGAAATAATGCGTATTGTTGGGGTAGATAAAGTGCCAGTAGAGCCATTACCCTCATTATCAGGCGTGGCGAGCAAAATGCTTACAAATATTCAAAACCGTCGCCGTATGGCACGTCGTGTTTTGGCGGCTCGTGGCTTAAATGAAGCGATGAATTATTCATTCATTTCAAAAGAAGAGGCAATTCGTTTTGGCGGCGGTGATAAATCATTAAGATTAGCCAATGCTATTTCGCAAGATATGAGCGACATGCGTCCATCGCTTTTACCTGCTTTATTGGCCGCCGCAGGGCGAAATGCAAATCGAGGTTTTGCAGATATTGCAATGTTTGAGGTTGGTCAGATTTTTCTAACTGATGAAGCAAAGGGTCAACATACGTATGCCAGTGCAATTCGTACAGGAATTGCCAACATAAACGGCGCAACTCGAGATTGGCGAAATGGTGTAAAAAAAGTTGATGTTTTTGATATTAAAGCAGATATGGCAGCACTTTTTGATGTTTTGGGGCAGGATATAAGCAAGGCGCAAATTGTTGCTGAACCAGCTATTTGGGCACATCCGGGGCGTGCTGGGCGTGTGCAGTTAGGGCCTAAAATAATTCTAGGCTGGTTTGGAGAAATTCACCCAGAATTGCTGCAAGATTTAGGGCTGCAAGGTCCAATTGTTGCCTTTGAAGTTGATCTTGATGCGCTACCTGCTCAGAGAAAAAAAGCAACCAAGAGCAAGCCATCACTTATTTTGTCTGATTTGATGTCGCTAAAGCGTGACTTTGCATTTGTGCTTGATAAAGACATTGCAGCAATGAGTATTATTAAGGCTGCAAAAAACGCAAATAAATCACTTATCACAGAGGTTAATATTTTTGATGTATTTGAGGGTGAGCATGTAGGTGCAGGTAAAAAATCAGTGGCAATTGAAATCACTATTCAACCCAAGGTTAAAACACTTACTGATGAAGAAATTGAAGCAATTTCATCATCGGTTATTGGTGCAGTTCAAAAGGCAACGGGTGGTATTTTAAGGAGCTAAAGCGAAAAGTCTTCACCAAGGTAGACTTTTTTTGCATTCTCATCATTGGTGATAGTTTCTGGAGTGCCCTGTATCATCACCTTACCATCATTAATAAGATAGGCTCGATCAACAAGGCCAAGCGTTTCTCTTACTGAATGGTCGGTAATTAATACCCCAATGCCTTTTTTGGTTAATTGGCGAACAAGGTTTTGAATTTCTGCAACAGCAATTGGGTCAACGCCTGCAAAAGGCTCATCAAGCAACATAAATTTTGGATTTGTTGCCAATGCACGAGCAATTTCTACCCTGCGCCGCTCGCCCCCAGAAAGTGCTAATGCATCAGAGTTTGCAATGTGAGAAATTGAGAAGTCTTCTAATAATTGCTCTAGTCTAGCTTTGCGCTCTTTTTTATCTCGAACATGACCCTCAAGTACTGCCATGATATTTTCTTTTGCACTAAGGCCTCTAAAAATTGAAGGTTCTTGCGGCAGATAGCCAATTCCAAGCCGTCCACGTTGAAATAGAGGCAGTTTGGTGCAATCGTGCCCATCAATAAAAACCTTGCCCTTATCGGGTTTTACTAAGCCCATAATCATAGTAAAAACAGTGGTTTTACCCGCCCCGTTTGGCCCTAATAGACCAACGGTTTCACCACGTTTAACTGCAAGGGAAACGTTCCTAACCACTTTTCTTTTCTTAAATGACTTGGCTAATCCATGCGCTATTAGCCAGCCTGTTTGATCTATTTCATTTGCCAATTATAAACGCCTCGTCATTGTGAAAAAATTGCCGTCACCCTGCCACCATCCGATTGTGAGGGAAATTTTGATACACCAGTTGCAATATTCACTATTAATTCTTGCCCAGTGATAGTGCCACTTTCATTTATTACTATTACATTATCATAAAGAATAAGAATTTTTGTTTTAGGGTCATAAACCCCACGATCAGAAGTGGCTGTTTGGTCGGGTTGCTTAATTTTAACACTGCCAAGAGCAACAAAAGACTTGAGGTCAGAAGGCCCATCTTCACCATATGTAACTGTTACCTTATTAGCCCAAAGGGTAAAATTTGGCTGGGTGACAATAACATTGCCTTCAAAAACGGCATTTGAATCACTCTCATTCACCAAAAACTGATCTGAGGTAATTTTAACATCTTCTGCAAAAGCACCAGCAAAAAGGGAAATTATTATCCCTGCTAAAAGCAGTGGTTTAATAGCTATTTTGGTAAATAAATTCATCTATTCATTCCATTATTCTTCTTTTTTTATAATAAGGGTCACTTGAGTAAACTTGTAAGTTTGAGCGTTTATATCATAAATAAGCGTTTTTGAGTTTAATGTTGAGCCGTCAGAAAAAACAATTTCAGCACTATCCTTTGCATTAAGAATCTGTGTTTCCCAATCTATTATAACATTATTTAATTTTGAATTCATGCCACGGCTATCATGGACAATCATTTCATCTTTTACTTTTACGACCTGTCCAACAATATCATAGTTAGCCTTTTTTGCTGTAGCAATAATGCTTAAATCATCAAGGCCCGTCATATCAAATTCAGCGTCGCTTAAGTCAAAAACATCGCCATCACCAACAGCAGTGGTTGCCTTTTGAGCCGTAATTTTATATTTAGACCCATTTCCCATAGTGCCAGAATATTGTGGGGTTTCAAGGATAATTAAATCTCGCTCTATTCTAATATTAGAAATATTATAATCATTACCAATGTTGGCAATATAAATTTTTATTACTAGCAAAGAGAGGATTATTAAGCCCACTAGAGGAACTAAAAACCGCATTATAGTTATAAAGCGATTGCGCCAAACAAGCCTATTGTAAAGAGAATTTTGTTTGATTTGCGTAACCATAATTAAACTTTACTAATTTTAAAAACCTATCAAATTTTATTTATGAGCAAAAATATCGGTTTCTGCCCAACCCGCAAGATCAAGCTCAACACGGGTCTTTAAAAAGTCAAAAGAGCTTTGCGCCATTTTATCTCGCCCTTCTCTTATTAACATTCTATCAAGATGGCGTTTTATATCATGCAAATAAAGCACATCTGAGGCAGCATATTTTTGTTGCGCCACGCTTAAGTCATCTGCTCCCCAATCAGAACTTTGTTGAGCCTTTGACATATCAACACCAAGCAACTCTCGGGTTAAATCCTTTAACCCGTGCCTGTCGGTATAGGTGCGGGCAAGTTTTGAGGCGATTTTTGTACAATAAACGGGGCCAACCATTGTGCCAAACCGGTTTTGTAAGGCAGCTATATCAAATCGAGCAAAGTGAAATATTTTTGTAACAGATTGATCGCTTAATAATTTTTGTATATTTGGAGCTGATGTCTGCCCTTTTTCAATCTGAACAATATCAGCACTGCCATCACCGGGTGAAAGCTGCACAACACAAAGCCTATCTCTTAACGTTTGCAAACCCATTGTTTCGGTATCAATAGCCACAGCATTTTTATATGATGATAAATCAGGTAAATCGCCTTTATGCATTCTAATTGTCATTTTTTTGCCCTTGAAATTTAAAAAATATTAGATGATTGATGCCATAGCACAATGGTTATGAAAAGCTATTTAATCACTTAAATAAAAATTTATTTCCCCTGATCTAGCTGCTCAAGCAAAGTCTGAATTTTTTCTACGTTTTTTAGATGGTTTTTTGACATAGCAAAATTAAAACTTGTCTTTGTTCGCCCTGGTGCAAAAACACAAATATCAAGACCAGGGTTATGCGCACCACAATAAACAGGCTCAATAAAACTCTTCGTAAAATCTCCACTTAGTCGCTGAGGTGGAGTAAGAGATAAATTTAAATGATAGCCTGCAGAAAATCTGAAGGTTTTTGAAGAATAAATAAAGGGCAGATATTTTTTTAAAAATCGATGAATGTTAAATATAGCATCAAGAAAATCTTGTGATGAATTTGGATTATTATTTTCTACATTTTTCAAAGATTTTTCGGCAGATTGTGCGAAAGATATAAAATCTTTTTTCACCTTAAATTTAGCAACCATTGCATGAAATTTAAAAAAATCAGTATTTATCTTATAATCCCTTACACTATCCATATCTGCATAAACTATGGATATAGCCCTTTTAGAAAAGGCTTTGCCACCATCATTTAAAACAAATGCAACTGAGGAAAACATAAGTGTTCGTCGAGAAATACCAAGTGATTTTGCAATGCGACGTAGCTTGGCATTATCAACCACAAATGATTTATTTGCTACATCATAGTTTTTTGATACTAAAATCTCTGCAGCTAATACCTGCAATGGCGCAACAATGCTTGCAATGATTTTATAATATGTGCGAGTTAGAAATGATGCTTTTTTTAGCTTATCTTCACCTATCAATTCAGTTTTTTTTGAGCCTATTAATAGTGAGCTATCAGCCCCCTCTATCAAAGAATGGGTTGATAGAAATAAAATCATAGCATGGCGACCCTGATCGTCAGGTCCATTTTTTCTAATCACGGCTTTTATACGAAATAGGGGTAGGTTGGTATCGGTAAAAATTTCTTTTCCCTCAATATCCCACTTGTTTGGATATTCATTAAGCTCTGCTACAATTTTGTAAGAGCAAATTTTAGCTAAGATTTCTTCAGAGAAATCCACCCCATCGCCAACATTTTCAAACCCAGCTAATAATTGCGGGGCAAGAGTTACAAGTTGCTTTGCAAATCCTAAAAGGTTTGTATCTGTTATTTCTTCTTTTAAAAAAGTTGTAAAAAATACCGTATGACGAGCTTGATAATAATACCACTGATTATCGGTGAAACCCTTTTGAGGATCATGCCAATTAAAGTTTCTAAAATTATTAGTTTTACAAGACTTCTCTAAAGTATTTTTAGCAATAATATTATCCAACGCATCACCCCTATTTGCTTAGAGGTTATTCTTAGCATATTCGTTATGTTTGATACTAGGTAATAAAATAAAAGCTAAAATAAGAGGCTTATGAGGGTTTTTGAGTTTTAGTTTTTTGCTTTATAATTGCGAGTAATGTAGGCAATTTCAGTTGCGCTTATTTCATCGAGTAATTGAATACCATAACCATCAGCACGTGAAGCACGAATAATTCCAGTTACATTTATATCGTCAAGGATAATAGAAATGCGCTCAGAATTACGATTAAGCAAGAATAAAGATGCAGGTCGAAAGCGAACTCCTCCTTGTGAAACCTCAGCGATTATACCCTCAATTTCTTGCGAATTTTCGTGTAAAATCATCGTTGCAACAGCAAAAACACTATGCCGCTCAAATGCTCTTTTATGAGCGTTTTTTTCTTGATCTTTTACTAATTGTTTTTGTAACTGCTCAGCATGTTTTTTATTTGTAGTGGTTTTTTCTTCTTCATGATTGTGATTTAATTGCATGATGTCTACCTCTAGCCTTTATTATTTTTTTGAGCAGTTAATGGCATATGCATAAGATCATCTTTATTTGAGCCAATAACGTCTTTATTCATGTCTTTTAGATTAGAGTGAAGTGAGGCCATATCTCCATCGGCAAGAGAAGATTTTATTTCTTCAAGTAAATCGTAGGCGTCTTCATTTGTCTGAGCTTCTTGATTGTCAAGTTCCATTGGCTGGGCTACTTCAAAACGAGATAATTGTCTATCAAGCTCCTTGAGCTTATTGGACATATGGTCATCACGCAATTCAAGTGAGCGGGCAAGTTTGTTGGTTGATTGTAATATTTCATCTTTTATATCATGATTGGCTGATACTAAATTAACTGTGTCGATTGTCTTTGCCATAGCAGTTCCAAGCATTTGTCCTTGTTCATGCACTTGGCGCGATGCACCTATTAGCTCATCAATTGCTCGGTGCTGGGTGCGAGAGTTTTCACTTAAAGCATTTACAGATTCTGTTAGTCTATTGATTTTATCATTATGCCTTTTATTTGATGCTACAGAAATTCGTGCCGCACGCATAACTAAAGAGAGGCGTTTTTCTTCAAGCATTGCACCTTGACTATTATTTCCTGAGTTTGCAGTTTCGCTGTTGCTCCCTGGCTCAATCTCAACAATTGAAGAAAACCAATCTTCAATATTTGATACAAATTCAGAAAATCCCATTGCAGAAAAACGAACCATTAATGAAAGTACCAAAGAAGTTACTAGCCCAAATAAAGATGATGAAAAACCAACTGCCATGCCCTGTAGTGGAATTTGCAATTTATTCATCAATACAGCAATTGCCTCTGTTGGATCGCCAGAACTTAAATCAAGTGCTGCAAGAATATCGCCAACCGATGCAAGAGTTAACATTAGACCTAGAAATGTGCCGATCAAACCGAGCAAAACCAAAATACCAGAAACATATTGAGTAAGACTTTTACGATCTGACAGCTTCATATCAATCGCATCAATTAATGTGTGCATGGTCGCTGGGGAAAGATTTATATTTTTATTCCTTGCCAATTCTTCACTCATAAGAGAAAAAGTAGGACCTAACACATCTGGTTTTTCAAAAACGGTTGCCATTTCTTTGCAACGATAATGTTTCCACATTTTATCACTCTGAATGCCACGTTTAGCTACCATCGCATCAGAATAAGCCTCTTGCAAAGATTGCAGTGCCAAACCTTCATTGCGTAAAGTGAGAACAGAGCGGTAGACTAAAACAACACCAAAGAAAAACACACCAAAAATAGTAAGGTTAAGCACTACATTTGATGAAACTGATGTGATAATAAAATCGATTTGCCAAATAGATAAAGCAAGCACAACCCCAAAGACCACGCTCATTCTTATCAATGGAGTATGAACAAATTTCTTCATTAATTATTATCCGCCCTAGTCATTAGCTGGCCTCTTAAGTTATTCTAGTTAACAATTTGACAGCAAAGCCTGCCAATTTCGTTAATATTTACAAAAAAATTACCATTATTTTACAAAAACTCTTACACTATTATAATCTTCTTCATTTTGAGCTGGGCGCACATTCACGGTTATATTGTCGCCAAGTATTTCATTCATTACAAGCACATTTCTAACCGATAAAAGCCTAAAATAGGCTTTACGTTTTGCTTGTGATAGAGCGGGGCTATTGGGGTTATAAAATGACCAGATGGTAACTTTTTGTCCCTCAAGTATACTTATATGCTCTATCAAAAATTCTGAAACTTCTAAATTTGCCTCTTCATTTAATTCAACACCCCTGCCCTCAAATAAAACTGTTAGAATTGATTGAGCTGAGGTAACAACAATTATGTTTTCTTCTGGGTCTAATTCAGCTCTCTCTTCGGTTGCAACCACCACCTTTTTTTCATCTACCACTGCACGAGACTGGATTTTAAGAGTGTTGTTTGTTTCAACCTCTAGAGTTTGTTTAACCTCCTCACTCTCATTGGGTGCAACCACACCAATTGTTTGCACGCTTTCTACAGGAGTTAATATGGGTGGAGGTGCATCAACAATTTCAGCAACGATGACTGTTTTTTCAATCATTTGAGTAATAACAAAAATCACAATAACCAAAATTATCATCAACAGGGTAACAACCATAACAATAGTTGAAAGCGCATCAACAAATCCGGGCCAATAATTTTCTTCTTCTTCTTGCCTTTTAGCCATTTATTAACTCGCCTTTTTCAAAGAAGATAAAACTTGATCTTTTGGGCCATCAGCCATAACACGGCCATTGTCCATCCAGATAATACGATCAACAAGTTTTAATAATTGCATGCGATGGGTAGCAATAAGCACAGTTTTACCTGCTAAAAATGTGGGCAATTCCTTAATAAGTCTATCCTCTGCACTATTATCCATTGCCGACGTTGGCTCATCAAAAAGTAATACGCTGGGGTTTTGTAAAATGGCACGAGCCAAACCAACTGCTTGCCTTTCTCCACCAGAAAGATGCTCGCCACGAGGCCCTACATTTAAATTATATCCCTGTGGGTGATTTTTAGTAAATTGCGCAACGCCTGATAGGTTTACAGCCAACTCAAAACGTTCATCATCGATATTGCTAGCTCCAGCGCATATATTTGCTCTAATACTATCATTCATCAAAACCGTATCTTGGCTCATAAAGCCAATTGATTGTCGCAACATAAAGGGTGACATTTGACGGCTGTCAGCATTATCAAGCATTATTGCGCCAGTTTGCGGCAAATAAAATCTTGGTATTAATTTTAAAAGAGTACTTTTGCCACCACCATTTCGTCCTATGATGCCAATTTTTTCGCCAGCCTTTATATCAATACTTACCTCAGTTAAACTTTGACGCTCCGCCCCCAAATAAGAAAAACCAACCTTATTGAAAGAAATATTACCTTTAAACCTAACCTCTGAGCGATTATTTTCATCACCACCAAATTCTTCTTTTTCATCAAGGAAAGCAAAAACATTATCAATTGAGCCTTGGATATTTGAAAATTGCCCCAGTTGTGAAATGAGCTGTGAAACAGGTGAAATTATCCGCCCAACTAATAAGGTAGCGGCGGCTAAATTACCAAGTGTCATTGCGCCCGCATTGACCGAAACAGCACCAGCCGCAATAGTTAAAACAATTGTCATCTGAGTAATATTCATCACAAACTGATTCGCTATAGCCATTGATTGGCGGCTTTTGTGCGAAAGATATGCGCTGGCATCAGTTTTCCTTGCCCAGCGATTTAATAATTCATGCTCTGATCTAGTGGCTTTTGATGTTGCAAGAGTAGCGCAAGTTTCAATAGCCTGATCTTGCACTTCAACTCGTGCGCTATGCGTATCTTGCGCAAGTTTTTTTGCTTTAGCATTTCCCCAAATAACAGTGCCAATGATAACAGCAATACCCAATATTGGTACAAGTACCACAGGGCCTGTTAATATAAAAACTAGGCCTAACATAATCAAAACAAAAGGCAGATCTGCAAGAACTGCTGTTATTACCGCAGGGGTTAATAAGGCTGCATGGTCAAGCTCGGGCAGCATAGTAAAAAAGCCCTTTGACATTTGCTGACCTTTTTCAAGCTCAACACTTACCAACTTTCGATAAATAGATGACTGAAGCCTAAGAGCAGCTTTGACACCTATTGCTTCTTGCAAATTTATCCTTGCTGAACGAAGCCCAACATCAATACTAAGTGCTAACACTACCCCAATTGTTAATGCAATTAAGGTTTCAAACGCTCCATGAGGAACAACTCGATCATAAACAATGGTGATAAAAAGTGGCAAAACAACAAGCAAGCTATTGCTAAGACCTGCCGCTACTAACATTCTTTTAAAGTCTTTTTTACTACCCTTTAGAGAAATAGCAGCCAAGCGAGCAATGCGAGAATAGGTAGACTTAATAACATTATCATTATTAGAATTTATATTTGCAGCCTTTAATGCGGGGATTTTTAAATCATTTGCTTTAAAAGATTTTGATTTTATTGACTCGTAAACACTAACCCAATTGCCACTGGCCTGATTGAAAAAACTATTTAGGTCAATGTTTATTCTGCCATGTTTGCCTATACAAGTAATGGCTGTTTCACTCATCGCTAGAATAACAACTGCACTGCCATCTTTTAACTCGGCAATAAAGGGAGTTTTTGCTTGAGCTAGTTCTTTAGCCTTGACTTGATGTACATTAATTTCAGCACCCAATTCACTTGCCAGCGCAAAAATTGCCTCTTCACTAGGCTGCTCACCAAACCTTGCGCTAAGTGCTTCTTTTGATGGAGCGGCAGAACCAAGCCATGAGGTGGCAAGAGTCAAAAGAGCGTAAGGAAATGAAATTCCATTTAAACTTATTGCTTTTTGAGCTGTTGTATTTTTAGCAGGGCGAGATTTAGAAGAAAAAGCATCGCTTAAACGTGAACGCATATTATTAAGATTGCTTTGATTAGCATGGGTTTGCGCATCATTTTTAGTAGTTTTTCCTACAAAAGCACTGCCATTCCCAAATTGTTTGTTTGGAGAATTAGCTATATTTGGGCTATTTGTCGGTATTTTGGACAATTTAAGGTGCTCTTTATTTAAAAATCGTTGTTTTTTATGTTTAGGGGCTGTGCGTAAATATCTGGTTAAGGTTAATGCTATCTAATGATTGGTAAGTTTTATTAACCATTTAATAAAGGTTAGGCACAAAAGTGCAGTTATCTACCTCACCAAACTTAAAAAATAATCCCAGCAATTTGGGGCAAGGCAACAGCCAACAGTTGAACCAAAGGCAGGATTTTGCTTCTGAACCCATTGGTGTTTTTTCTCGCCGAAGTGATGCAATTGGCAAAAAAGCAAATGATAGGTTTTTAAAAGTAGTTGGTTTTGGGTTTTTAGCTTTTTTCATCTGGGCGGCAACTACTTCATTAAACGAGGTAACTCGTGGATCGGGCCGAATTGTTCCACTTGAGCAAAATCGTAATATTCAGCATATGGAGGGCGGAATTATTACTGATATTATGGTTGTTGAGGGAGCAAGAGTAAAAGCTGGCGATGTATTAGTAAGTATAAAAAACAGCTTCTCAATTGCTGAATTAGAACAAAATAAACTTGAGTTGGCATTCCAGCGCATCAAATTAGCACGACTAAGTGCAGAAGCAAAAGGTGATAGCCTTTTCATTACTCCTAACGATATGATAAAATCTAACCCTGAAATTGTTGAACAAGAATTAAAGATTTTTGATAGCCGACGTGCGTCACGCCAAGAGCAAATGTTAATTTTTAAAGACCAAGCCTTGCAAAAACGCCTAACCCTTTCTGAGCGTCGTCAAAGATTAGAAAATAAACGCAAAGAATATCAACTCTTGCTTGAAACAGTAAAAAACTTTCGAGGCCTAGAAAAATCAGGTGCTGTTTCTCGAAACGAGCTATTGCGTCAAGAATCATCTTTGCAACAATTAGTAACTCAGCTTAATGACCTTGAGTTCCAAATTCCAAAGGTTGAATCGGAATTAAAAGAAGCATTGCGCCGGCAGAACGAAGTAGAGCTACGCTTTCGCTCAGAAGCAGAAAGTGAATCTGCACTAGCGGCGGTGAATATTGCAAAACTAAACGAAACTATTTCAGCAATGCAAGATCGCTCAATAAGAACAAATGTCATTGCGCCAATTGATGGGCGTATCAATAGGTTGTTAGTTTCAACCATTGGTGGTGTAGTGCAACCAGGGCAGGCTTTGGCAACTATTGTGCCAGATGATTTATCCATAGCAATTGATGCCCGCCTTTCACCCAAAGATCGTGCTAGTGTTTGGCCTGGGTTAGAGGCAGTATTAAAAATCAGTGCCTATGATTACACAATCTATGGCGGCCTAAAGGGTGAAGTGATAGAAATTTCACCCGATGCGTTAATTGATGAAAAAGGCAACCCATATTTTAGGGTGCGAGTGCGGGCAGATGCTTCTGGTTTTGGCGAAAGTAATCCAATTGTTCCTGGTATGACGGCCGAGGTAAATATCCTTACTGGCAAACACTCAGTGCTAGATTATCTACTACGCCCAGTACGCCGCTTAAAAGAAAATGCTTTGCAGCAATAAATCTTAATCACTCATTTTCAACGCTTTAATAAACGCCTCTTGTGGGATTTCTACCTTGCCAAATTGACGCATTTTTTTCTTGCCTGCTTTTTGCTTGTCCAAAAGTTTGCGTTTGCGGCTAACATCACCACCATAACATTTTGCGGTTACGTCTTTACGCAACGCTGAAATTGTTTCACGGGCAATTACCTTGCCACCAATCGCTGCTTGGATTGGAATTTTAAACAAATGGTTTGGAATTAATTCTTTTAGCTTCTCGCACATTATGCGTCCACGAGCTTCAGCAACGCCTCGATGCACTAACATAGAAAGTGCGTCCACAGGTTCGGCGTTGACCAAAACATTTAGACGCACCAAATCGCCCTCACGATAATTATCTAAACTATAGTCAAAAGAGGCATAGCCACGTGAGATAGATTTTAGCCTATCATAAAAATCAAATACAACTTCATTTAGTGGAATATCATATTCAACCATTGCACGAGAGCCAACATAAGTAAGATTAGTTTGAATACCTCGCCTATCCTGACAAAGTTTAAGGATTGATCCTAAATGCTCATCTGGGGTGAGAATGGTTGCTTTAATCCATGGCTCACGAATTTCAGAAATTTTTGTAACCTCTGGCATATCAGCAGGGTTATGTAATTTAATTTCATCGCCATTGTTCATTTTCATTTCATACACAACCGATGGGGCAGTAGCGATTAGATCAAGATTAAATTCACGACTTAGCCGCTCTTGAATAATCTCAAGATGAAGCAGCCCTAAAAAACCACAACGAAAACCAAAACCAAGAGCCGCAGAAGTTTCCATTTCATAAGAAAAACTTGCATCATTTAGGCGCAATCTACCCATTGCGGCACGTAAATCTTCAAAATCATTGGCATCAACTGGAAAAAGGCCACAAAAAACCACAGGTTGCGCTGGGCGAAAGCCTGTTAAAGCCTCATCACATGGAGTTTTAGCATCAGTAATTGTATCACCAACATTCGTATCAGCCACTTCTTTAATTGAAGCTGTAAAAAAGCCAATTTCACCTGGACCTAATTCGTCTTTTTGCACTAATTTTGGCGTAAACACCCCAACCCGATCAAGGTCATATGTTGCACTAGTTGCCATCATGCGAACTTTTTGACCTTTTTTGATAATGCCATCAATCACTCGAACAAGCACAACAACGCCAAGATATGCATCATACCAACTATCAACCAACATCGCCTTTAATGGTGCATCAATATCACCTTCAGGCGGCGGTAATTTCGTAACAATCGCCTCAAGCACATCTTCAATGCCAAGCCCTGTTTTAGCAGAAATTTCAACCGCTTCTGAAGCATCAAGCCCAATGACATCTTCAATTTGTGCCTTTACTCGTTCTGGCTCAGCGGCAGGAAGGTCAATCTTATTAAGCACTGGCACAATTTCATGATCGACCTCAATTGCCTGATAAACATTGGCCAAAGTTTGCGCCTCAACCCCTTGTGCTGCATCAACTACCAAAAGCGAGCCTTCGCAAGCCGCAAGCGAGCGGTTTACCTCATAAGCAAAATCCACATGACCAGGGGTGTCGATTAGGTTTAGAATATATGTCTGCCCATCATGGGCAATATATTCAAGCCTTACGGTTTGCGCCTTAATGGTAATGCCACGCTCTTTTTCAATATCCATACTATCGAGAACCTGCTCGCTCATCTCTCGCTCGCTTAACCCCCCCGTTAATTGAATAAGGCGGTCAGCAAGGGTAGATTTACCGTGATCGATATGGGCAACAATTGAAAAGTTGCGAATATTTTTAATTTTCTTTTTCATAATGATTGCGCTGATAGCAGGTTTGGAGGTCATCGCAAAGAGAATTGACTTCATCTTTTAAAAAATAACATAAAATTTGCCACATTTATGTTATTTAATAAGATATATTATATTTGAAAAAGATAAAATGGGCATCATGAGTGAATTACCCAAATTACCAGAGGCTAAATTTGTTAAAAATGGTGATTATACCAGCGCATATTTTGTGCTTGGTGATGAGGGGGCTGAGCCGTTGGTTTTATGCCATGGATTGGCAGCAAGCGGGCTGCAATTTGTAAATGATGCACATTTTTTTGCAAAAAAAGGCTTTAGGGTTATTGTGCCCGATTTGCGAGGTTTGGGTCGCTCAATAACTCCTAGTGATCGCAAGGTAAGCGATTTTTCAATTTCTAATTTAGCAAGTGATTTAATTGCAATCCTTGATAAGGAAAAAATAAAAACAACAAATTGGGTTGGAAATAGTTTGGGAGGAATTTTAGCTCTCTCTATTATTGGCTCAAATAAAAACAGGCTTAAAAGCCTTATATCATTTGGCACGGCTTATTCTCTTAATGTGCCAAGAGCTTCTATTCCAATTTTACAATTTAGTTCTGATGCTGTTGGCAAAGAAATTTCGGCACAATTAGGTGCAAGAGCCACAAGCCCTGATAAAGATGCACAATTGGTAATTTATGCCATGTTGCGAGATGTTGATATGTGGGTGGTTATTGCTATTGCAACTTATGTGCGAAATTATGACTTTATTCCAAATGCCCTTAGTTTTGAAAAACCAATGTTAATGATACGTGGCTCACGAGATTTCCCTGTCAATCAAGCATTAAAGCCAACTCTTGATGCAATGAAAAATAAAGAAAATTTTACTCTAATTGATGTTAAAAAGGCAGGCCATTGTGCAAATCTTGACCAGCCAGAGAAAGTTCAAGAAATCATTTTAGAGTTTCTAACTTCTTGACTTTTGATTTGTTAATTAGAATAGTTATTCCATGAGTTTATTATCAAAACCAGACTATCTCTCTTTACCAATTCCAAAACTCCCTCCCTCTCGTTTTGCCTCAGCAGGATATTATACTAGTGCTTATTTTGTAATTGAATCAAAAATTCCTCTCCCTGCAGATGATGGATTTATTTATGAGGATGTCGAAAAATTTGATCCAGAAAATGAGCCAGATTATTTTTTAGAATTTGGATACCCAGAGCCAGAGCCGCCTAAAAAGAAAGAAGATATAGAGCAAAAAACTATTATTCTATGTCATGGATTAGCAACAAGCGGATTGCAATTTGTTGAAGATGCTCATTTTTTTGCTAATCATGGCTTTAGGGTTATCGTTCCTGATTTAAGAGGGCATGGACGATCAATAATTCCTAAGAAAAATCTAATGAAAAAGGAAGATTTTACAATAAAACAAATGGCTAATGACTTGATCGCAATTCTTGATAAGGAGCAGGTTAAACAAGTTCATTGGGTTGGGCATTCGTTGGGGGGAATTTTAGCTCTATCAATTATGGAGGAGCGCAAAGATTTAATAAAAGATTTAGTGGTGTTCGGCACTAGTTTTTCATTTGAAAAACTATCGTCTTTAGTTAATCTTGTGCAGGTAGGAAGTAAATTTTTATCACGTAATAATCAAAGTCAATTTCTTGCAGGCCTGCTTTCTAAAAAACCAAAAACTAGAGCATTAGCCTATCAAATGTTTAAAGAGGCAAGAAGAGATGTTATATTCCCAATTGCACGAAATTTAAGCAATCTTGATATAGTTGATAATGCTCTTAGTTTTGATAGTGCAATTTTGATGTTGCATGGAGAATGGGATATTTTTACCAAAAAAGCGCAAAGAATAACTCTTTTAGAAATGATAGGAAATACCAAGTTTTTTTATAAAACTATTAAAGATGCAGGCCATTTAACTAATCTGGATCAACCACAAATAGTGCGTGAAGCTATTTTAGATTTTGTTGGTGGAGGTTGGGTTTTTTTCGACTAATTAAATCTAATAATCAGTGAGTTTTTTATTGCGTGAATAGGGCTGCTCTTTCACTTCTTTTGTTACCGCTTGCGCACAGCGTAAACCATGCCAACCATCAGTATATTTGGGTTCGCCATAAAGCTCCCAGCCATCACTAAGTGCTTTTGTGACCTTGTGACAAAAATCTGCATCATCTTTACCTGTTAAAAATCGATATATCTGCATAGTGAAGCTCTCCTTTATCCTTTTGAGCGTCTTATAATCTCTTGATATAAAAAGAATAAATCTTTTTTTGAGAGATTGCGGATTTCTTTTGCTAGTCGATTGCTAAGCTCAGTTGCCTCTGGTTCAAGACCTGCGGTGTTAATGGTAATTTTAGGGTCAGAAATCTCAGCTAACTGTTGTAACTCATCGGCTTCGTCCCAAATTATATTAAAATAACTAATGATGCGCTGTAATAAAAACCATGTTGGCTTGCCACGCTTTCCATGCTCAAGAGCTGAAAGATACGCACTTGAAACATTTATGCCTTTGGCCATTTCTTTTAGGCTGATGTTTTTAGCATTTCTAAGTGAGCGTAATTTTGCACCTAATGGGGTCATTTTTTTTGCCTTCTTAGTCGGACATAAAAAGCCCCATCACCACCATGCGCTTGGGCTGCAACTTCGTACCCCATAACTATTTGTGATAAACTAGCTCCCTTGAGCCAGATAGGAAGCATTGTCCGTAAAATTCCTTTGTTTGAGCTTAGCCCGTAAATTTGATTTTCATTTGTTTTTTTACCCTTGCCAGTTATTACTAAAACTGTCCGACTTTGGCGAGAATAGGCGACCGATAAAAACCTCACCAATGCGCTTTGGGCTTCATCTTGGCGTAAATCATGTAAATCTATGGTTGCATCAATTGCAATTTTACCACGTGCTAAACGACGGTGCAATCGTGGCTCAATACTTGAACTTGATATTTTGGGTGAAGAAAAAACAGGCGTATAAGAGGGAGTCCAGCCTTTGTATTTTTTTTCACTAATTTTATTTTTTGGGAGCTTTTTCTCAGTTTGAATATTAAGTAAAAGCCCTTTGTTTTTATCAAAGGAGCTTTTTTTTAATGGGCTTATTGAGCTAGTAACCTTTGACCACAAATGCCAATCCTCTAGAAAAGGAATTGTTGTTGTCTTTTTTTTACTGCCCATCAAACAATGACCTTAGTCTAATTGGTCGGTAGTTACCAATTTCCAATTAGGATCATTTGATGCTGTATTTCTTGCAAATGTCCAGCTATCGGCAATGCTAGCAATTTGATCGGCATTGCCTTCAACCAAATTCCCCTCACTATCACGAGTTGCAGATACTACTTCAGCTAGGAAATTAATGGTGATTAAGGAGGTGCGTTTTTCTATTTCAGCACCACCAAACTCAACTTTTGGCAAGCCAACAAATGTAAAATCAACCTTATATCCATCTGCTTCACGTTGAGAAATTGCACTTACAAAACCATCATAAACATCTTTAGCAAGTAAATTTTTAAGTGTTTTTTTATCTCCCAAAGCAAAAGAAGTAACAATCATCTCATAGGCTGACTTTGCCCCTTCAAGAAAATCTTTAGGCATAAATCCATCATCAAGTTTTGCAATGTCTTTAAGGCCTTGTGCAAGTTTCTTATCGCCATTTGTAAATTTTTCAATCTGTGCATCAAGTTTAAGCATACGCTTTTGGGTAAAAATATCTGCCTCACTTGGATCATTCTCTGGGTGAAGAGTTACGATATTATCATCATTATTTGCTATTGGTTTTTTAGCTTTTTTGTCAGTATCAACAATACGCTTTGATGCTGGTTTTTCATTGCCAGTTCTTGTGCCAAGTACTGAGCGTAAACGTAATAATACAAAAATAGCAATAGCAAGGAAAATTAGGGTAGGCAGATCAAAAAAATCATTCATGAGCTTCTTCAAACATTTCTTTTTAAGTTAGGTTAGATTTTATCGAGCATTTAAGGCTCGCAAATTATTATTTAAGACCTATATATAAAAAGCCAGACAAAAACTAGTTAACTTTTATTAGATAGACATTTTAGGAGTAAAATACAATTGGGACGAATATTATTCATTATATTTTTAATTGTGCCAATCATTGAAATTGGCCTTTTTATTATGTTGGGCGAGGCAATAGGTCTTTGGCCAACGCTGTTAGGCGTTATAGCTACCGCCTTAATTGGCTCAATGGTAATTCGCTTGCAAGGAAGTTCTTTAATTGAAGAAATTCGCACAACATCTGCCTCTGGTATTATGCCAGCCAAGCAATTAGCCTCTGGCATGATGATAGGCATAGCTGGTGCTTTATTGCTCACCCCTGGGTATTTTACCGATACAATTGGCTTTTTGCTTCTTGTGCCAAAAATCCGCAACCTGATTTATGAGGAGATAAAAAAGCGAATATCTGTTGTTGCAACAAGTTCTAGCTTTGAAGCAGGTTTTGGCGCAAATCAAAATGAAAGAGAAATGCCGCAAAAGAGAAAGCTCGATGAAGATATTGTTGACCTTGATCCTAAAAACTGGCGCAATGATTAGTTTTGTCAAAGGATTAATAATAATTACAAGGCGGGCAGTATGACAAAGTTTAATTATCTTTTTCAAGCAGGATAATATCATGAAATGATTCAAATTCTGGCTCTGGCATTTCAAGGATAAGAGAAGTTATGTCTTTATCAATTGCGTTTAGACAACCAACCTGATTGCGACTTTTATCTTGGCCATATAATTTGTAAATTTTTTCATATCCATAGTTTAAAGCACCGCTATAGGATAATCCTTCACCCGCTGGCACTAACACGCCCATGAAATTTTGCGAGCCTGTGGTTTTTTTAATTACAAGCGCATTTTCTTCTGAGAAAATTTCACATTTGAACCATTTATAAATAATTATTTCACTCAAGCCGCCAAGTTTAATCGTGCGACAATTATATTTACCAGCAAGATCATTAGGGTTTTCAATTTGTAAAAATCCATTTCCATACAGGTTGGCAACATATTCTCGATCTTGCTTATTTGTTGACTTTAGGGCGGCACTAAGCCCTTTTATACGGCTTTGGTTTAACCCAATAAGCCGCTCTAAATCATTTTCTTCAAGTTCTGGCCAAGCAGGAATAATGCCACATGCACCTTGGTCGGCATAAGAATTGGACGATAAAACAACAAAAATCATGGCCAGAGCCGATAAGAATTTTATTTTTTCTCTACCCATTTTTATTCCTTAATTTTATTCCCACTCACGAATATCAACAAAATGTCCAGCAATTGCAGCCGCTGCCGCCATAGCAGGAGAAACTAAATGGGTGCGCCCTTTAAATCCTTGCCGCCCCTCAAAGTTACGATTTGAGGTAGAAGCACAACGCTCATAAGGTTTTAACTTATCATCATTCATTGCCAAACACATAGAGCAACCTGGTTCACGCCAGTCAAATCCAGCATCTATAAAAATCTTATCTAAGCCCTCGGCCTCGGCCATTGCCTTGACAAGCCCAGAGCCAGGCACAATCATTGCACTAACATGATCTGAAACTTTTTTGCCTTTAATCACTGCCGCCGCAGATCTAAAATCTTCAATCCGTCCATTGGTGCAAGAGCCAATAAAGACCCGATCTATTTTTATATCAGAAATTTTTGTTCCAGCTTCTAAGCCCATATATTCAAGCGCACGAAGTTTTGAAGCACGGGTATTTTCGTTTTCAATCTTCATTGGATCAGGCACAACTCCAGTGATTGAAACAATATCCTCTGGTGAGCTGCCCCAAGTTACAATTGGCGGTAAAGAATTTGCATCAAGTATTATTTCTTTATCAAAAACTGCTCCCTCATCGCTATATAATTCTTGCCATTGTGCAACGGCCTTATCATAATCCGCACCCTTTGGAGTTAATGGGCGACCCTTTACATATTCAAAGGTTTTTGTATCAGGTGCAATAAGCCCAGCACGTGCGCCGCCCTCAATTGTCATATTACAAACGGTCATGCGCTCTTCCATTGAAAGTGCCTCAATGGCCTCACCAGCAAATTCAACAACATAGCCAGTGCCACCAGCCGTGCCTATTTCACCAATGATTGCCATAATAATATCTTTTGCGCTTACGCCATCATTTAATGCACCATTTACAATCACCCGCATATTTTTAGCTTTTGATTGAATAAGAGTTTGAGTTGCTAACACATGTTCAACTTCTGAAGTTCCAATGCCATGCGCTAAAGAGCCAAACGCCCCATGGGTTGAGGTGTGGCTATCACCACAAACTATTGTCATGCCAGGAAGAGTAAAACCCTGTTCTGGCCCAATGATATGCACAACACCTTGACGCTTATCTAATTCATTAAAATATGTAACATCAAAATCTGCAGCATTTTTTGCCAATGTTTCAACTTGTAGCGCACTTTGAGGGTCAGAAATTCCCTTTGATCTATCACTAGTTGGTACATTATGATCGACCACTGCAAGAGTACGACTTGGCGCACGCACTTTACGATTGTTAAGGCGTAATCCCTCAAATGCTTGTGGGCTAGTAACTTCATGCACAAGGTGACGATCAATATATAATAAAGACGATCCATCATCATTATTGGTTATAAGATGGTTGTCCCAAATTTTATCATAAAGCGTTTTTTTGATAGCCATTTTATTTATCCAAGTTTTGATGAAAATTATTTAATTGTTCTTAGAATCTTATGCATAAATTGGTCAAGTTTTATTGCTTATTTTCTAATTGCCATAATGATTTTGCCCCATTAAACAATCGCTCCATAATTTGCCTCTCATTTACCCCCAAGCGAGCCGAAGGTGAAATATCAACCGTGCCACTTGCATCAGCATCAGAGTGTTCGCCCAAAACCCCTCGTACCGCTAAGCCAAGATTTTCTGCCTCAGATTTTACCTTTTCAAGCTCCTCTCCATTCTTTGTGAGGTTGGGTAATTTCATATGTAAACTCGCTCGCATAGAAGCACCGATATTTGACGGGCAAGAAGCAAGATTGCCATATTTTTCTGAAGAGGAAAATGCGGGGAGTATTTCGCCTAATATTTTTACTCCCTCAGATAGTTTTTTAAACATGCCATTAAGATCGCCACCTTTTTGCATACACATGATGCGAAGATGATCTTCTTCACCCACCCAAACAATAAAATCCTCCTCACGAGAAATATACATGCCCCTTCCATGCGACCAGTCACCACTAATGCCTGCAGAATTTAAATAAGCATCTTTGCTCATGTCTTTGAACATTTGATGAGCATCAACATATCGTTGATATTCTTTTGCTGAAACTTCAAATGGCGAATTTGGCGAAATAGAAATATATTTCCCGCCAAAACCGCTATGTTTGCCTAATTCCACAAATGCTTTTATCGCTAATTTTTCAAAATCAAGCCTTTGTTGTTTACTCATCGCAGCAGGCAAAGGAAAGCCCTCTACATTTCTTGCAACCCGTACTCGCATCGATACTTCAGCCAAAACTTCATCAATATTGCTAAGGTTGCAGTTAGTCTTATCAACATCCCAATCACTTTTATGACTAATTTTAATATCTGGTGAAATTTTATGGTAATCACGAATGATTAAATCAAGATATGGCGCAAATGTAGCATAGTCGTCTGCTTCATTAGCATATATCCCCATTTGGCTATCAGGGTTTTCCAATCCAGAAGCCATCATTTTTTCAAGCCTGTTTTTTTGGCTTTCATCTAATGATGAAAAATATTGTTCATCAAAATATTTTGCCATCAAATTTTGTGGGTTTGATTTTTTTATAGTGTTTATCTTTTTAAATATTTGTGTTTGTGACATATTTATTCGCCCCCTATAAAGCCTAATTCAATTTGTTTTTTCTTAGTAAGTTTTTTAGAAATTATTTTATGCGCTTCAATAATATAGGCCTTTATTTCATCTTGTGAAAGTTCAGAATGTGGTGATACAGCTACCCATTTTGCTCGTGCTAGATATTTTGCTTTTTTTATACCTTCTAAAGTGGGTAACATCTCAAAACTTATATCAGAACATTTAAAAGCTATTTGCCATTCATCTTCTTCATTCCAAATAGAATAAAGTGCAAAAATCTTCCCGCCAATATTACCTACTGAGGAATTCCCCCACTGATGAACTATCTCAGTTGATTTAAGGCTTAAAAGAAATTTCTCAAAATCGTCTCTTAAAAATAAATTCATTTATTTTTGGCTCTTTGGTTTTGGTGCAAAACTTGAAAGAAAAAACCAGCCAACACCAACAAAAAGGACACCTAGCACAAGTAGACCAAGCCAAGTGGGCATATCTAAAACATAGACCATTGCAGGATCCCATAAAGGAGGAAAAATTTTACGTTCAATAATAGCCTGAAGAAGTGGCAGGCTAGCTGTGTCAAATATGTTTACAAATGGATCGTTTTGATACCATGCTTGGCCAAGTTTTAGCGATAATAAGTCTTGCGCCCTTACTATTATTGCAATTAAAAACCCAAATGCTATTATGCCGATTAACACAAGAGCTGTTGCTAAAAGTCGAATGATAAATGCAATTAAACCCATAACTTATTTTCTCCTATGGCTAAAATATTTATCTCCAGCCTGACTTAATAAAAGCCGATGTTTTCTTTTTTCGCCCCAATAACAACAATATTATACCCAGTAAACTCAAGATAATCCATGCAGGAAAATTAAAAATAAATTGGGCAATATATTGTGCTGAAATAATATCAAATAAATCAAGAATATAATTAGAAAAGCCACTCCAACTTGCCTTATGCAAACCTTGCCAAGTTTGCGCAAAAGAAGAAAGACTAATAGTTAGACTTGTAATTGAAATAGCAATATCTTTAACCACTAAGATTAACGCTAGCCCCAAAGTCCAAGTTCCCAATACTCGCAATAAAAATTTCATTTTTTGTTTATTTCAAATCAGAGGCAAACAATCAACAACAATCATGATTTTAGAATATTTTATAAGGGGCTTATTTTATAAGGGGCTTGCAGAATTTTTATTTTAGAGTTAGGTCATTTTACTAAGTTGCTATGCTAAAGGATTTAAAAATAAGGAGAGGTGGCCGAATGGTCGAAGGCGCACCTTATTTTTGGCTCAAGTGCCAAAAATACTCTTTTAATGAGCGTACGCTTATCTTCGGCCACTCTTAGGTAATGCTAAGGGTTTATAACAATGGAGAGGTGGCCGAGTGGTCGAAGGCGCACGCTTGGAAAGCGTGTAGGCAAGCAATTGTCTCCAGGGTTCGAATCCCTGTCTCTCCGCCAATTTGCATTTTTCCATATAAAGACCTCTAACACCTTGAATTGTTAGACGGTTTTGGGTTCGAAGTCCTTAGTAATTACAGTATGTAATCCATTCGAGAAATACCAATCTTAGCGCAGTTCTTTTTATGGTCAGTTAACCTGATTTTTATAGTTCTCAATGGCTTGCAATGAAATTAGCGGCGAGTTCGAATATTCTCCGAAGCCATGTGATGGTGCGGCAGGTTATACGGTAAAAAAATATAACATGCACTGCAAGCTGTGTTTTATATTACAAAACGCTTGGCAAGGGAAACGCTATGCGCTCCCGTTGCATCCCCTAGAATTTACCATGGGGAGAGATTACCCTAAAATTATACTTGGGCTTTGCAAGGGAAAGCTGCTTTAAGTTGACCCGCCCTTTGTACCTATGGCACGTTGTAGAAAATTAGGAAAAAGCTATGCGATTAGAACAGATTAAAATTAGTGACTTACAGGTGAACCGAGCAAATGACCGTCATGGAGAACTTGAAAACGAAACAACTGCAATATCGTGGCTTTTCAATACACGCGAAACTCACATGAAAAACCTCGCGAAAGACATAGTTGATGAAGGGAGGATATTTGAACCACCGCTAGTGACGCCAGAAAATGATGCCTTTTTGGTTTTTGATGGAAATCGACGGGTGACATGTTTGAAACTGATTGAGAAGCCAGAAAAGGCTCCAACCGTTCAGTTGCAAGACTATTTTAAGTTATTGCGAAAAAAATGGAAGGGAGACTTCCCAAACACTATTCTTTGCCAAGTGGAAGAAAATCGCGATGATATAGATAGTATCCTTTATCGCCGACACACAGGAACACAAAACGGTGTAGGCCAATCCAATTGGGATGACCGAATGAAAGATAATTTCGTAACTCGATCAGGAAAAGCTACGGGGTTCAATCTTGCCGATGAAATTGAACAGCGGTTGAAGGCTGCCGAATTGCTTCCGAAAAAGAGAATCCCAAGATCTAATCTTAATCGATTTTTATCTTCCGAAGCTATTCGGAATCGAATTGGTATTAGTTGCAAGAATAAAGAATTTAGTTACACACATAAGCCGGAAGTAGTTCTTGAAACTCTCCGAGATGTCGCAGAAGATTTTGCTAACGGGCGCGTTGTCCTTGGTGATATATGGGATAATACTGGCAAGCTTTCTTACCTCGAAAGGTTAGAAGGCGGCGGAAAACTCCCAAGCGATGCGGATGTTCTAGATACAAATAGCAACAAATCACCTAGCAAACCAAAAACAAAACCGAAGCCGAATGCAAAACCGAAGCCTACAAGGCGAACAAATCTTATCCCACAGAAAGAGTTTGGCATTCTGTGGACAGGCAAGCAACAACGACACCATGCAATTTGGGAAGAACTTCAATTCCACTTGAATACCAAAAAACATCCAAATGCGGTGTCAGTGTTATTTCGAGTGCTTTTAGAGCTATCCATTGATTATTACGTGGATGAACACAGCATTCAAGTATATGCAAATGACAAGCTTGCGCGCCGTGTTGAAAAAGTTGGTGCATCACTTTTTAGCCACAATAAAATTGATAAAAAACAATTGGATGCAACAAAGAAGTTTTCTCAAAACTATCAACTAATTTCGGCTGATACATTGAATAGATATGTTCATTCGCCAAGTTTTGCACCTTCACCAAAGGATTTGGAAGCCTTGTGGGACACATTGGCGGATTTGATTGTTGCATGCTTGAAGGGCTAGCTTGAGAAAAGCAAATGGGTTTAGAGTTACACCCTTCCTCTCCGCCATTTATAAAAATTCTGATACGAAAGATGCTGAAAAGCGTTTCACAGCCGCAAAGCAATTGGCGTAAGCTAGAAACTATAGGTTTTTGCCATGAACAGGTAGCCATTTTACCGGCGAATGATCTTACCGAGCGAATTACCAGCACCTCTAAGCCAAAGGGACAATTAGATAGGGTAAAAGCAAGGGGCAAATCAGGAGTTAGCGTAATCCATATAAAAAACCACTATGGTTTTTAATTTCTGTATCGGTTATTTGGGGCAGTCTCTTATTTAAAGTGTTTTTTTAGCTGTTTTCATAACTTTTGCAGGAACACCATAAACTGTTGAAAAGGCAGGTACATCCTTTGTTACCACCGAACCCATTCCTACAATAGACCCCTCACCGATAACCAAAGGTTTCTCGTTCGTTCCTTGTATGATAATTGCTCCTGTTCCAATATAGGCGTGATCTTCTATTTTTACATTTCCATTACAATTAACCTTAGGAGCAAAAGTTACAAAATCTCCAATCTCACAATCATGGGCGACATATGAATAAAAATTTGATTGAAAAAACTTTCCAATTTTGGCATTTGAGGAAACGATTGAATAAGCACATATAATTGCGCCTTCATCAATCTCAGAATTATCATATATTGTCGTTTTTTTAGCTATTAAGGAAATTGGTTTTGCGCCTCCCTCTATCATTCTTTTGCTAATAGCTTCTCTTGCCTTAGAGTTTGCTATGGCTATGGTAAAATATTTATCAGACTTATCTGACAGGAACTGTTCTTCTGAAATAATCTTGTGCCCCATCATCATATCGTTTTGAGGATCACTCGTTACAAAAAATATTTGCTCCTGTTCTAGCTTAGGGAATGATTCTAATAAAATAGGCATAATATCTCTTGCAAAGCTACCAGCACCAACAATAGCATATATTTTTTTCATCTTATCCATGTGATAATTTTTCTACTTAAATTTTAATAATTATTTTGGGACTGCTCCAAAAAACGTATAAAAATATTATAAGGA
>Ga0256834_1000359_pt1 | contig 33103 bp, 29 predicted proteins | sample 4281140metaG_FD_190536 | JGI IMG/M metagenome (GOLD analysis project Ga0256834, IMG submission 190536) | Hydrothermal vent microbial communities from East Pacific Rise, Pacific Ocean - 4281-140 | ecosystem: Environmental > Aquatic > Marine > Hydrothermal vents | place: Pacific Ocean: East...
GTTACTTGCGGCATATTGGCCTGTACGCCTATAGAGCTGCTTTCATCAAGGAATATGTCAGCTGGCCTGAAGCACCTATCGAAAGCAGTGAATCATTGGAACAGCTGCGTACCTTGTGGCATGGCAAACGCATTCATGTTTCTCTGGCCGCAGAGATTCCCCCGGCCGGGGTGGATACCATTGAAGATCTGCAGCGGGTTGAGGCCCTACTCGGGAATACGCCCGGACAATAATTCCATTACCTTCGTGGAATACTCATCCGCATTGTCCTTGTTGCTCAAGGACAAGGTCTTGCAATGGTCATTACGGCTTTCTGGCCAATCGCTGCCGAAAGGCCTCACTGACCCTGATACGCAAGATCCTGGCGCAATCGGAAAAAGCGGAAGAAAAGGGGGAAGCCGAAGCGCCCGAAAGCACCTTGCTTTGTCCCAAATGCCATCAGGGGCATCTACTGCCAATCCGGATCCTGAATCCGTCATGGTCGTCAATCACCGCGCCTGGCTGACGTGCTGAACCAGAGTTGCTACCCGCTTGGTGGGTAGCTATGGTCAAAAGGCAGGAAATACCTTAGACTCGAAAGGGAATAGCAATAACGGGCAGGGAAAATGCAAAGGAAGGGCAGCTCGAATGGACAATAACAGGTGCAGGAAATCTTCAAATCTGTCCACAGACCGTTGACCCAAACGGTTGCCGAAATACAATCCCCCCTATAGTAAGAGTGCGCCAGTCTGGTTGGCGGCATAGTCCAACAGGCATTTACCTGCCATGCTGCGCATAGCAGGTAAATGCTTAGATGTTATGTGAAAAAACAGGAAATTTTATGGTATCTCCAAGATTGATAGCAAAAATAGAGTCAGAAGAACCAACTCTCAGGTTGGCGGTACTCATTGACGCTGATAATGCCCAGGCTGCAGTCATCGATGGACTCCTTGCGGAAATCGCAAGATACGGTGAAGCTACCGTGAAAAGAATTTATGGGGATTTTACTGCACCAACAAGCGCATCATGGAAGAAAGTTCTTCAGACATATGCAATAAAACCGATACAACAATTTGCGTATACAACAGGGAAAAATGCGACTGATAGTACCATGATTATTGATGCCATGGATTTGCTATATACACGAAATTTTGATGGATTCTGCTTAATAACAAGCGATAGTGATTTTACAGGCTTAGCTGTTCGTTTGCGCGAAGAAGGTATTACTGTTCTTGGATTTGGTGAGCAAAAAACACCACAGGCATTTAGAAATGCATGTCATAAATTCATATTTACCGAGGTATTGCGCCCACAAATTGATAATGGAAAAGTAGAGAGCAAACAAACAGCCATTCAGAATGAGAGTGAGGCGCAGCATAAGCCAAATACAACTACCAAACCGATTAAATTCCCGAAAAAGTTTGTTTTAAAGGCACTTGAACAATCTACAGATGATACTGGTTGGGCGAATCTTGGGACATTTGGTAGCTATCTCACAAAATTACAGCCGGACTTTGATTCAAGGTTATTTGGCTATAAGAAACTTTCTGATTTGGTTAAGGACAAAAGAGATATATTTGATGTTGAGAAAAGACGATCTCCTGGATCAGAACAAAATGTACTTTATATTCGTGCTAATCAAAAAGTGTAACAGAATGTAACAGTGAGCGTAACAGAGCGTAACAGAGCGTAACAGAGCGTAACAGAGCGTAACAGGGTCAAGAGCGTAACAGGGTCAGGTCTTGCTTTTTGCATCCAGGCGTTGTAGGTGGGAGAACATGGTCAGGCCGTTGCGAATAGGATTTGCAGGAGCGCTATACCATGTCACTTCATGAGGCGGCAGGCGGGAAGATATCTATCTAGATGGTGATCGGCAGTTATTTCTCGATGTGCGGACAGTAGTAAGTGAGCGATTTGACTGGCGTATGAGAGTGGGGCTTGCAGCATGAACGCAAATAGCAAGACCTGATACTCTCTGCGCTCTCTGCGCAGTACAAAATTATAAGGAGCATTTAGTGGGCGATAATAGGGCTATGCAAGTAAATAAGGCATTTTCACTTATTGTGAATAGCCTATTATTTATCGAGGCACTATTAACAACAATTGCCATTCCTCAATTTGAGGGCATATTAAATGGTCTAGAGAAAGAAATACCATTAATTACAAAAATTATTTTTCTAAGCCCTGTCTATATTTGGTTACTTCCAATATTTGGCATTTTTTTTTATATAAAGAATATAAAAAATTATAAAGGTGCTGGGTATGGGTATATAGCAACTTTTATAGCAGGTATATTGTGGTTGCCATTAGCAATATATGGTTTGTATTTGCCAATGCTATAAAGGCGCCTCCAATAATCGTCATTCCGGCGCATGCCGGAATCCATAAGCTCTTGATATTTTTAGACACCGGCCTGCGCCGGTGTGACGAAAATAGAATTATTCTAGGTGCCCATAAGTAATCAGAATTATAGTAGTAATAATAGGGGGCACCCATTAGCCGCCTCCGGTCAACAGGGCGAATACAGTGTAATAGAGCATTGTAGGCAGGAGAGCATGGTCAGGCTGTTACGAATAGAATTTGCAGGAGCGCTATACCATGTCACTTCATGAGGCGGCAGGCGTGAAGATATCTATCTGGATGGTGATCGGCAGTTATTTCTCGACGTGCGGGCAGTCGTATGCGAGCGATTCAACTGGAGTATGAGAGTGGGGCTTAATAGCATGAATGCAAATAGCAAGACCTGACGCTCTCTCTGCGCTTGCGTCAGCAGGATAGCACTTTCTGCGGGCCGCAAAGATTCCCCTGCCGGGGTGGATACCATTGAAGACCTGCAGCGGGTTGAGGCCCTACTCGGGAATCCGCCCGGACAATAATTCCATTACCTCCATGGAATACTCATCCGTATTGTCCTTGTTGCTCAAGGGCAAGGTCTTGCAATGGTCGCAGCGTCGCATGGCATTGCCATACTGATCCGCCTGAATGCGTTGGTTCTGGGCGGCCTGTTCGGGAACGATTACCAGCGCATCTTCTTCGCGCAGTATCTCGACAATAATCCAGACCTTGCCACGAAACAGAAAGCGTTGCCCGATGAGTTTTGTCAGTTGTGTATGCATGGCGCCTGCCTGCCAGATTGATCCTGGTTATCCAGAAACTCCCGGGTACTATAATACAGCTGCGCCTGGCAGGGAAACAGATGGCTTGTGATACACCTTCAACAAATGCTGCATGCTGGCGTGGAGTTGATTCCTTCGCGTATACTGACGTGGATTTTCCACTTCTGCTGATTTGACCATGCATCATTTTTCCTCCAAGGCAGCCTGGAACCCGGAGCATATTTCCACCGTCTGGTTCGACTCTCATTTCAATCATGCTGCAAATCGCGTGATTGATTGGGTGGGTGCTGAACTGGATATTGAAAATGCAGCAACCATGTTGGATTTTGGCTGCGGAGGGGGGATTACCACTTTGGGTGTGGCGTTGCGTTATCCGTCTGTTCAGTTGCATGGCGTGGATATCGGCGACAAGTTTCTGCAATTGCCGGAATTGGCGAAAGAGCAACTGCATTTGCAGCAGTTGCCTGACAACCTGCATCTCCACAGGATACAACCGTTGCAGCCACTGGCTGAAAGCCATGCGGTGGATGCTGTTTTCAACTGGTCGGTATTCGAACATGTGCCGCAATCCCACATCCCAGTGATATTTGCCGATCTGTATAACAGTATTCGGGAAGGAGGCCTGTTTTTCCTGCAAATCGAGCCTTTTTACCATTCGCCCTGGGGTTCCCATTTACGGCGTTTTGTCGATACGCCCTGGGCGCATTTGCTTTGGCCTCCCGAGCGCCTTCAGGATGCGGTTATGGACTATGATGGCGAGATTCCGGCCCAGCATCAGGGGCATCAGTATCATGTGCGGGGCGTGGAGGATTTCAAGCGTTTCCACCTCGAAGAGTTCAACAGCCTGAACGGCATCACTGCGGATCAGATCACGGCATATGTCCGGGGTGCAGGGTTTGAGATCCTCAGAGAACAGCGATTGACCATGGATATTCCTGTCCCGGATGTATTGCTGGAGCAGTATCGAAAAGAGGATTTGCTCACCAATGGGATACTGTTGCTGGCGAGGAAACAGGTATAAAGCACCGCAATTTGTGATGCCTGGCCGGTTTATGCCTGCGAATATTGGGGTGGGGAGTAATTGTTGTTGACCGCTTGAATGAAATTCATTATCGTTTATCCATGCGTACGCTGCACCGGAAATTCGTTGCCATCCTGCTTTCCCTGCTATTGGGATTACTGCCATTGCAGGGCGTGTTTGCAGGCGAAGCCCCCATGAACGCGCGGGGCAGTGTGGTTAATATGTCCGGTATGACGGGCATGGATCATGAGAAAATGCTCCAAATGGCACAGACTTGTGACCAATGTGATCAGGATAGCTGCTGCAATGGCGGCTCCTGCAGTATTGATCATTGTGCATCTTGCGCCCTGTCGGCGGTGTTGACGGGTTCGTCCATGAATCTGCCCCTGCAGGTGAAAACCAGCTTGAGCGGGTTTGCTTCCCTGTCTCCCAGTTCCACGCTTTCGTTTCTGTATCGCCCTCCACGGGCCTGATTCCCTGCTATAGCTCCGTCCGGAGCCAATCCTTTTTTTGTTAAAAGTGTTCTTCGGTGCGTCTGGCGTACCGAAATGCAGAGGAATCGACAACATGAGATACAAATATACAGACACTTCCGGGGCAGGTATGTCCCTTTCACGCCGCCGTTTCGTACAGGGGCTGGCCATGGGAGGCGTGGCCGCAAGCATGGGCTTGAGTTCCCGTGCACTGTGGGCCAATGCCGGCCAGCAACAGAAGATCCCCACCCTCAGGGGCACGGAATTCAACCTGTCCATTGGTGAACAGGTGGTCAATTTCACGGGTACGCCGCGTATCGGCACTACGATAAACGGTTCTCTGCCAGCGCCAATCCTGCGCTGGAAGGAAGGCGAAACCGTCACCCTGCGGGTGACCAATAATCTGCCGGAAACCAGCTCTATTCATTGGCATGGCCTGATCCTGCCCAGCGGCATGGATGGCGTGCCGAATATCTCCGACGGTTTTTCCGGCATTGCCCCCGGGGAAACCTTCACCTACAAATTCCCCCTGGTACAGAGTGGCACCTACTGGTATCACAGCCATTCCGGGTTTCAGGAACAGACCGGCCTGTATGGGCCTATCGTCATCGAGCCTCGTGAACCCGAGCCTTTCGTTTATGACCGTGACTATGTGGTCATGCTGTCCGACTGGACGGATGAGGATCCCACAGTGGTGTATGCCAAGCTGAAAAAACTCAGCCACTACTACAACTTCAACGAGCGCACCCACAAGGATTTGATGAAAGACCTCAAGGAAAAGGGACTGGCCCGCACCTGGTCTGAACGCAAGATGTGGAACCAGATGCGCATGAGCCAGCGGGATCTCGCGGATGTGACCGGCTACAGCTACACCTATCTGATGAACGGGCAGACCCCGGCCGATGGTTGGATGGGCTTGTTCCGCAAAGGGGAAAAAATCCTGCTGCGCTTTATCAACGGTTCCGCCATGAGCTTCTTCGACGTGCGCATTCCGGGCTTGAAAATGACGGTAGTGGCGGCGGATGGTCAATATGTACAGCCGGTTTCCGTGGAAGAGTTTCGTATTGGCGTGGCGGAAACCTATGATGTCATAGTAGAGCCCGATGACGGCGCCTATACCATATTTGCCCAATCCATTGATCGCTCCGGTTATGCGCGGGGCACGCTCACGCCCGATCCCGCCATGACCGCCGAGGTTCCGCCAGTGGATGCGGTGCCTGATCTTACCCACACCGATATGGGGATGGATATGAGTGGCATGGCCCATGGTCAGCACGATATGGCTGGCATGGACATGCAAGGCATGGATCACAGTCAGCATGACATGGGTGGCATGGACATGCAGGGTATGGATCACAGCCAGCATCAGATGGGCGGCGGCAAACCGGCAAACCCCTCGGATTTCTCTTCGGGAAAGATTATTCACGCGCCGGCGGAATATGGCCCCCATGTGGATATGCGCGTGAAAGCGCCCCAGTACCGTCTGGATGATCCCGGCGTTGGCCTGAGAAACAACGGGCGAAGGGTGCTGACCTATGCGGATCTCAAACACCTTCGTGGCACCGATGATCCCCGGGAGCCGGATCGGGAAATCGAGCTGCACCTGACAGGCAATATGTCGCGCTATATGTGGTCGATGGATGGCGTCAAATTTGCGGATGCCGAGCCCCTGCGCTGGAAGATGGGTGAGCGTCTGCGCATTACCTTCGTCAACGACACCATGATGAACCACCCCATGCACCTGCATGGCATGTGGAGCGACCTGGAAACCGGTGACAATGACTACATTCCACGCAAGCATACGGTTATCGTGCAGCCAGGCGCCCGTATCAGCTATCGGGTGACGGTGGATGCGGAAGGAGGGTGGGCCTATCACTGCCATCTGTTGTATCACATGCTGGGCATGTTCCGTGAAGTACAGGTCAGCTGAGGAGGAATGAAATGAAACATATCAATAAAGTATTACTGGCGTTGCTCTTCAGCGGGAATGCTGTCGCCGGCATGAGTGATGATCCGTTCCTGTTTATGCTGAAAGTGGACAAACTGGAACTGCGCGATGCAGATGACGGCACCGCGCTGGTCTGGGATGCCCAGGCCTGGGCGGGGAAGGACCTGCACAAGCTATGGCTCAAAACCGAGGGTGAGCGGATGAACGCTGAAACCGAGGAAGGAAGCGTGGAACTGCTGTACAGCAGGGCCATCGCGCCCTTCTGGGACTTGCAGGCGGGATGGCGGCATGATTTTCGTCCCGAACCGAATCGTGATTGGTTCGCCTTTGGCCTGAAGGGCCTGGCGCCCTATCTGTTCGAGGTGGATGCCACCGCCTATGTGGGGGAATCCGGTCGCATGGCGGCTGGCCTGGCGGTGGAATATGAATACATGTTTACGCAGAAACTGATTCTGTCGCCGGAACTCGAGATGAGCTTCTATAGCAAAGATGACGAGGCCGTGGGTATCGGTTCCGGGCTGTCCGGGATGGAAGCGGGGTTGCGTCTGCGGTATGAAATCGTGCGGGAGTTCGCCCCTTATATCGGCGTCAACTGGTGGCGCAAGTTTGGCAATACCGCTGACTATGCCAGAGCAGAGGGTGGAAAAGTAGATGATGTCGAGTTTGTAGCGGGTTTCCGCTTGTGGTTTTGAACAGGAGAGAAAAAATGAATAAGCAAAATACAATGCAGCGCAAGAGCCGATATGCAATCGCCTTGCTGATGTTTATGGGCGGCTTCGCCGCTGTCGGAACCTATCTGTTTATGCCCAAGGCGGCGCAGGCTGCGGAAATGGTGGTGTACAAAAGTCCGACTTGCGGCTGCTGCAAGAAATGGGTTGAGCATATGCGGAAGAACGGCTTCGATGTGAAGGTTCGCGAGCAACACAACGTCGCGCCGGTAAAAGACAAACTGGGTGTCCCCAAGCGGCTGCGTTCCTGTCATACGGCCAAAGTGGGAGGCTATGTGGTCGAAGGGCATGTGCCTGCCGACGTGGTAAAACGTCTGCTGGAAGAAAAACCGGAAGTGGTTGGCATCGCCGTGCCGGGCATGCCCATGGGATCCCCCGGTATGGAGGGTTTCCGCAAGGACCCCTATGACATCATTACCTTTTCCAGTACCGGCAGGATGAGTGTCTTCGCCAGCCGCTGATCGGCGCCCTGAAAAGTAGGTACGGGTGCAGAGCCTCTGGTAGGATTGGCAGACCAGAGGCTCTTCGCTGATTTGATGATGAAAGGTTGCGCCAATGCAAGCTGAGGACGGTTCCATTCCTGAAGAATATCTCCTGCAGGTGCAAGGCATGACTTGCGGGCATTGCTCCACACGGGTGGAGGAAGCGGCGCAGTCCGTGGAAGGGGTCGCCGGCGCCGAAGTGGATCTGGAAGCAGGTACGATCCGGGTTCGGGGTGGCCGCCCCCACGAAGTGCTGGAGGCAATCGGCAAGGCGGGTTATGAGGCCGCGCCTGTGCCGGATATTCCTCAAAGTTGTTCTTTGTCTGAGGAACAGAACGCAGCCTCCCCGTCGGTCTCGCTGGCCAATGCCTACACCCTGTCGGTGGGCGAGATGACCTGCGCCAGCTGTGTGGGGCGGGTGGAAAAAGCCATACTCGCCGTGGATGGCGTCCGGGCAGTGGCTGTCGATCTGGTCAACCAGACTGCGCAGGTGGCGGGCGGCGACCCCCAGGCGGTTATTGATGCCATCGTCGACCAGGGCTACCCGGCGAAATTGCAGCAAGGAGCGGTCCGGGATGATGGCTATGTGCTGACCATTGACGGCATGACCTGTTCCAGTTGTGTTGCGGCGGTGGAGAAAGCGATCAAGACGGTTCCGGGAGTCACCCGGGCCGCCGTGAACCTGCTGGAGAAAAACGCGCTTGTTCATGGTGGCGACCCCCAGGCCGTCATCCGGGCGGTCATCGACCAGGGCTATGAAGCCCGCCTTCAGGACAACCATGCTGCCACAGACGAATTCCGGCTGGTGTTTGCCGCTGCCGGCGATGCGCGCCAGGGCATGGAGGCACTGCAAACGCTGCTGGCGGATGTTTCCGGCGCGGAAATAATCGAAGCGCAGTGGCCGGTGGTTACAGTAAGAACCGCAGAGCATCCCGCACGACTGGTGCTGCGCTTACGGGATCGTGGCATACAGGCTGCCGTCGAGGAGAAGTTTGTCGATCCCTATGTAGAGCAGGCGCGAAAAGCCCAGCAGGAAATTCGCCGCTCCTGGCAGCGCGCAGGTGTTGCCGGACTGATCGGCGGTCTGCTTATGGCAGGGGAATTCAGTGGCGTATTGCCTCACCTGAAAAGCGGGCAAATGGTTCTGGGCGTGAGCAGCCAGGTGATATGGGCCGGAATCGCTCTCCTGGTGTTGTTTGCCATGTGGTTCAGCGGCAGAAACTACTATCGTACAGCCCTCCGCCAGGCGCGCCATTTTTCCGCCAACATGGATACCCTGGTCGCCCTGGGAACCTCCGCCGCCTGGCTGTCGTCGGCAATCTTTATCATCAATCCCAATTTCATTCCCGGAGAACCCAAGCTGTACCTGGATGCCGCCGTGCTCATTCTGGCCTTCCTGCAACTGGGTCACGCCCTGGAAATCCGCGCCAAGCGCACCACCAGTGAAGCCATTGGCTCCCTGCTCAAGCTGGCGCCGAAAACCGCAAGAGTGGTGCTGGATGCGGAAGAGGTGGAACTGCCCGTATCCTTGCTGCGTCCCGGTGATTTCCTGCGTGTGCGCCCGGGGGAGACAGTGCCTATCGATGGGGTGATTGCGGAAGGCGGTTCCAGCATTGATGAGGCCATGCTCACCGGAGAACCCATTCCGGTGGAGAAAAAAGCGGGAGATACGGTGATTGGCGGCACCCGCAACCTCAATGGCAGCTTTGTGCTCCGGGTCAGCAAACCCGCCAATGAAACCACCTTGTCCCACATCATCGAGATGGTGAAGAAGGCGCAGCTGAGCAAGCCGGGCATCGCCCGCCTGGTGGACAAGGTGTCTGCCGTATTCGTGCCCATCGTCATCGTCATCGCCTTCAGCGCCTTTGATGTCTGGTATTTCGTTGGTCCCGAACCCTCTCTCGCCTACGCGCTCACCGCCGGCATCGCCGTGCTGGTGATTGCCTGTCCCTGCGCCCTGGGCTTGGCCACCCCCATTGCCATCATGATGGGGACGGGCAGGGCGGCGCAGCTGAATATTCTGATACGCAACAGCGAAGCCCTGCAAAGTGCGTCGAAACTTACGCACCTGGTGGTGGACAAGACGGGAACCCTGACCCAGGGCAGGCCGGAAGTGACTGGAATCTATCCGTCTCAAGGTGTTAGCGCGGATGAGTTATTGGTTCTGGCGGCCAGTCTGGAGAGCCAGTCAGAGCACCCCTTGGCGGAAGCCATCAACAAGGCTGCCGGGGAAAGGGCGCTGCCCCGGCGTGAGGTAGATGATTTTCTGGCCGTATCCGGCCGGGGCATTCAGGCAAGAATCGATGGGGAGCTGACCGTGCTTGGCAACCAGCATTATCTGCGCGATGCGGGCATAGAGATTCCCCATGAGCTGCAGCAGATTGCCGCACGGGAAGCGCAGCTTGGCGGCACGCCCATCTGGCTGGGCAGGGGCGGCAAGCTGGGCGGCTTGCTGGTGTTGAAGGATCCCGTTCGTGAAGATACGCCCAAGGCGGTCAAGGCCCTGCAAAAGCGGGGCATTCAACTGGTTATGTGCACCGGAGACAATGAAATCACCGCCCGGGCAGTGGCCAAACAGCTGGGCATTGCAGAAGTGCATAGCGAAGTCATGCCCGAGGAAAAGCTTGCCGTGGTCAAGAATTTGCAGGCGCAGGGACATAAGGTTGGCATGGTGGGCGATGGTGTAAACGACGCCCCGGCCCTGGCCCAGGCCGATACCAGCTTTGCCATTGGCAGTGGCACCGATGTGGCCATAGACAATGCGGATATCACCCTGGCGGGCGATTCTCTCGCCAATGTCAGTACGGCCATTGCCGTTTCCACGGCAACCATTCGTAACATCAAGCAAAACCTGTTTGGCGCCTTCATTTATAATGTGACCGGCATTCCACTGGCGGCAGGAGTGCTTTACCCGCTGACGGGCTGGATGCTGGAACCCATGTTCGCCAGTGCGGCCATGGCGTTGTCATCGGTCACTGTAGTGACCAATGCCAACCGCCTGCGTTTTTTCAAACCTGAGTAGCAAGGTATATCGATGTCTAGGGAAATCAAACTGACCATTACCGGCATGACCTGCGGCCATTGCGTGGCGCATGCCAAAAAGAGCCTTGAAGCCGTTCCCGGCGTCAGCAAGGTGGAAGTAAGCCTGGAGCCGGGATCTGCAACCATCGAAGGCGATGTGGATACAGCGGCGCTGCTGGCGGCGGTGAAAGATGCCGGTTATGAGGCTGTGATTGATGAATAGGCAGGACAAAGTCGGAGTTTTGTTTATCTGCATGGGCAATATTTGCCGGTCTCCCACTGCCCATGGTGTGTTTCGAAAGCTGGTGCAGGATGAAGGGCTGGAGCAGTGGATTGAAATCGATTCCGCCGGCACCCATGCCTATCATGTGGGCTCTTCACCGGATCCTCGCGCCCAGGCGGCAGCGGCGAGTCGGAATATTGATCTTTCGGATTTGCGTGGCCGCCAGGTCGAGATGGGAGACTTCCATCGTTTTGAATACATTCTGGCCATGGACACTGAGAATCTCGGTATCCTCAAGGAGCTTTGTCCGGCGGAAGCGGAAGAAAAGCTGTGCCTGTTCATGGAGTTCGCCCCGGATTACGGGATGCGGGAAGTACCAGATCCCTACTATGGTGGTGATCGTGGTTTCGATCAGGTCTTTGATATGATTGAAGAGGCGTCCAAGGGGTTGATAGCAGAGATACGCCAGCGCCATCTATCAGCAGGCTGTTGAAAAACACCAGTTTTCAACAGCCTGCACACCGTATAAGGACGTGCGGCCATTTTCAATGACCATAAGCCATTGAAAATGGAAGTTCATCATCTTATTCAGCAAAGCCAGCGGCGGGGTTGTTGTCAATATTGCTATTGGCAATGAATCCAACTGCATAACAATTCGTTTTACCGGGGGAGATTTCCTTTTGCTTGCGCAAAAGCCGCACCACTTTTTCTGCCGCTGATGGGGCGAGGTTAGGATGCTCCTGATTGTATTGCAAAAAAAGGCCGCTCGGAAATGGAGCGGCCTTTTTTGGGGTGGGTTGCCGGTCAATCCTTGTCCTTGTCCTTGTCCTTGTCCTTGTCTGCCTGTTTGTCTGCAGCCGCAGCACTAACTTTTTTTGGACTCGCTTTTGTGTCCGGCTCCGACGATGCGGTTGCTGGTGCTGCATCTGCATCTTTTTTTGAAGTGCTGGCGGATTTGCGCGCAGCTACCTTTTTCTTGGTGGGCCTGGCTTTTTTGCGTTTTGGTTTTTCCTTGGTTTCTGCGGCAGCAGGAGGCTGATTCGCAGCCGCGCTGCTCGCAGTAACGACGCCAGTGGTTTCCGGCGTTTTTTCTGACTTTGCGGTTTTTGGCGCAGTAGATTTTTCCTCGGTGACAGGTGCAGGAGGCTTAGGCTTTGGTTTTGATGATGCCGCCTCCACGGCTTTGCCGCTTTCCTCTGCCGCTGACTTTTCGGCTGGTTTTTTGGCCGGAGGGGTGGAGCTGTCTTTCTGCGTTTCATCCAGCCGGGGCACTGAGGACTTGGATTTCAGGCTGCCGGAGGAAATGGTGCGCTTGACCTTGAGTTCACCTTTTTCCTTTTGCGTCTCCTTTGGTTTTGCGACGGGTTGCTTGCTGGCATCATCGCTGGCAGGGGCCTTTTGAACCTGCTCTGCCGCCTGCTGCGGCGTGTCTTCCTTGGCCACTGCGGTGGTTTTCTCAGTTGCTTCCTGTTGGCGAGCCTGGTTCTGGCGGGCGCCTGGTCCACGACCGCGGCCGCCACGGCGACCGCGTTTCTGCGAGGTTGCATTGCGGCCATCCTGCTGTTCCTTCTTATCCGCCGTGCCGGTGGCCTTGTCAGCAGATGCAGGTTGTTCCGAAGGTTTGGCGCGCTGTGCGGCGGTTTTTTTCTGCGAGGGTTTTCTTTTCGCCCGGGATGATGGCTTGTTGCCGTTTTCGCCATCTGGTTTGTTGCGGCTGTTGTTTCGGCGGCGGTTGTCGTTGCGGCTTTTACTGCGATCTTGTGCCAGCTTGGATTGTTGCTCTTCTTCCTTGGCCTGTTCTTCGTCAGCTGAGGTAAAAATGGAAAACAGGCGCTTGATGATGCCACCTTCGGGCTTGGGCTCTTTTTTTGTCGGGGAGGATTCTGCTTCTGCCTGTGGAACCTGGCGGGCTGTGGGCTTGATGTTTTTCACCGCCGGTTGTTCAATACGCTTGCGCTGCTGTTCCTGGCTGGTGGTCATTGCTACATCAGGCTCCGCAATCATGTTGTAGCTGGAATCGCCACCCTCGGGAAGATCCTGACGGCGGATGCGTTCAATGCTGTAATGTGGTGTTTCCAGGTGCTTGTTGGGGATGAGCAGCACATCGATATTGTGGCGCTGCTCCACCTCGGAAATGGGCTGGCGCTTTTCGTTCAGCAGGAAGGTTGCCACTTCCACGGGCAACTGTGCCTGCACACGGCCGGTATTTTCTTTCAATGCCTCCTCTTCGATGATGCGCAAGATGGACAAGGCCAGGGATTCCACATCACGAATATGGCCCTGGCCGTCGCAGCGGGGGCAGACCTGGTGTGCGGATTCCCCCAGGGATGGGCGTAGGCGCTGGCGGGACATTTCCATCAGGCCAAAGCGCGAGATGCGGCCGATCTGCACCCGGGCGCGGTCTTCTTTCATGGCTTCGCGCAGGCGGTTTTCCACCTGGCGCTGGTTCTTGGAGGGGCGCATGTCGATGTAGTCGATGACAAACAGGCCGCCCATGTCGCGCAAGCGCAGCTGCCGGGCGATTTCCTCGGATGCCTCCAGGTTGGTGGTCAGGGCGGTGTCCTCGATATTGCTGCCCTTGGTTGCCCGGGCCGAATTGATGTCGATGGAGGTAAGCGCTTCCGTGGGGTCGATGACAATGGATCCGCCGGATGGCAGGCGCACTTCCCGCTGAAATGCGGTTTCGATCTGGGACTCGATCTGGTATCGGGAGAACAGGGGAACTTCATCGTCATAGTGATGCAGCTTGCTCAGATATCTGGGCATCACCTGTTCGATGAATTCCCTGGCCTGGGCATAGATCTCCGGGTTGTCGATAAGAATCTCGCCGATATCCGCCCGCAGGTAATCACGCATGGAGCGAATGATGACGTTGCTGTCCTGGTACACCAGGAATGGTGCCTTGCGCTCCTGGGATGAGGTCTCAATTGCGGCCCAGAGCTGCAGCAGGTAGTCCAGATCCCATTGCAGTTCTTCCGGGTTTTTCCCGACGCCGGCGGTGCGCACGATAAGCCCCATGCCTTCTGGTGCTTCCAGCTGGCTCATGGCTTTCTTCAGTTCGGTACGCTCCTGGCCCTCGATGCGCCGTGAAACGCCTCCGGCCCGGGGGTTATTGGGCATGAGCACCAGATAGCGGCCAGCCAGGGAAATGAATGTGGTCAGGGCTGCACCCTTGTTGCCCCGCTCCTCTTTTTCGATCTGGAAGAGGATTTCCTGGCCTTCGCGCAGTGCTTCGCGAATGCTGGGACGTTTGTTTCCTTCCAGATGTTTCGGGTCGAAGTAGCTGTGGGCGACTTCTTTCAGGGGTAAAAAGCCATGTCGCTCTGATCCATAATCGACGAAGGCGGCTTCCAGGCTGGGTTCGACGCGGGTGATTTTTCCTTTGTAGATGTTGGCCTTTTTTCGTTCCCGGCCGGGGCTTTCGATATCCAGATTGTAGAGTTTCTGACCATCTACGATGGCTACGCGCAATTCTTCAGGCTGAGTTGCGTTGATCAGCATTCTTTTCATTTTGTGTTTTGTCCTGTGAAGAGCTACACAGTGTGCGCTGGACAGGGGAGGGCTTACAGATGGCTTCCAGTAGGAGCCGGGGCATCACCAAGATGGTATGAAATGCCGGTCTGTGCCGCTAGGCATATGGGTAAGAGCGCCGGGGTCAGGCCCGGTCAGCTCATGGTGCTTTTCCTTGGTGATCGCCCACTATATTTGAACAACCACGGGCTATATGCGTTTTTCCTCTGTGCGCCAGCAACCATTCCGGGTTCTGGTCAGGCACTCTTGTATAACTCGAAATAAGCTATCCATGACCACCGCTTTATGGTGCTGGTGGTCTCGTATCGGTTGAAATCAACATACCGTGACTTCAGCGGGAGATGTGGCAGGCCTGGCGCGATCGGAAGCGGTATTGCCTTCACGGGGCGCTGAAGAATGCCTTCACCCAACGTAGTCCCCTGCCATGGCAGAGAACCGGAAAATCCTGTTACTGGAAGGCAGGTATAACTGCCTTCGGTTGGTGAAATATACCAAAAATCAGCAACATAGTTCAAATTATCTTGTTTGTTTTGGGGGGGAAGCCAAAGTTTTTTTGGGAATTTGTTTTGGAGGTTTATTTAAGTTGTTGATATCTCAGTGTAAATATACAATTTAGGGTGGTGCCGCAGCAGATTTCTATTTGTCCCTGCTGGTGTGGTTACTGTATAAAGGACACATATCAGAGCCCCCCAAAAGCACCAGGACAGGTGGGGTGCGCAGGTTTTCTCTGCAGCGCGTATAATCCCGCCTCACTATCCGGGCAACTTTTATTTCCGTCACGATGAATCCTATCCCTGCGCAAGTGCGGTACGTTACTGTTGATGAGCGCGGCGATGGCCAGCGCATTGACAACTTTCTTCTGCGAGAGCTGAAAGGGGCGCCCAGAAGCCTGATTTATCGCCTGTTGCGTAAAGGAGAGGTGCGGGTGAACAAGGGACGGGCCAAGGCGGGGAGAAAGCTGCTTGCCGGAGATGTGGTGCGTATTCCGCCGGTGCGTCTGCCGAGCCCCTCGCAAAAATCCGAGCCACCAGATTGGCAGATAAAGAAAATTGAGAAATCAATATTATATGAAGATAAATTATTGTTAATTCTTAATAAGGAATCTGGCCTGGCGGTACATGGGGGCAGCGGGATTTCCTTTGGTGTTATCGAATTGCTGCGTGCCGGCAGACCCCGGGAAAAGGCGCTGGAGCTGGCCCACAGGCTAGACAGGGATACTTCGGGATGCCTGATGCTGGCGAAAAAACGCAGCGCATTGCGAACCCTGCAGCAGTTGCAGCGGGAAGGGAAAGTGCAAAAACGCTATCTGGCGTTGCTTGCCGGTCACTGGGACAAGGATCGGCAACAGGTCAAACTGCCGCTGAAGAAGAATACCCTCAAGAGTGGCGAACGAGTGGTGCGGGTGGATGCCCAGGGTAAGGATGCACACACGGAATTTCGGGTGCGGAAGCGTTTTGCGCAGGCGATGCTGGTGGAAGCCGTGCTCAAAACCGGGCGCACCCATCAGATCCGGGTGCATGCCCAGTCTCTCGGCACTCCGATTCTCGGCGATGAAAAATATGGCGATGAGCAGAGGAATCGTGAATACCGCAGGTTTGGTTTGAAACGCCTGTTCCTGCACGCGGCGAGTCTCCGATTCCCCTGGCCGGAGCGGGAACAAGGCTATGCCTTTGAAGCACCCCTGCCAGCCGAATTGCAAACTGTACTGGATAAACTCGATGTATGAACTGATCGTATTCGACTGGGACGGCACCCTCATGGACTCGGAGGCAACCATAGTGAACTGCCTGCAAATGGCCGCCAGGGATCTGGGAATTGCGGAACCCGGGCGGGAGCGCGCCAGAAATGTCATCGGTCTGGGCCTGCATCAGGCGCTCGCCAGTCTGTTTCCCGCTTCTTCAGATGCAGAGGTGGATGCCCTGGCGCAACAGTATCGCAAGCATTTTCTCAGGGAGGACAGGGCGCCTTCACCCCTGTTTCCCGGTGCCCGTGAATTGCTGGAAGAACTGGCCTCCCGGGACTATTTCCTCGCCGTGGCCACGGGAAAAAGCCGCCAGGGTCTGGATATGGAGCTGGAGCATAGCGGCCTGGGGGCATTCTTTCAGGCCACCCGCTGTGCGGATGAGGCATTCTCCAAGCCACATCCGCAACTCCTGCTGGATGTGCTGGATCATCTGGGTGTGGCAAGCGGACAGGCGCTGGTCGTTGGCGATACGGAATATGACATGCAGATGGCCGCCAATGCGGGCAGCGACGCTATCGGCGTTGGTTTTGGCGTACACAGCCCGGAGCGCCTGCGGGAACATGGGGCGTTGACGGTGGTGGAACGCTTGCAGCATGTTTCCGACTGGCTTGCCGGCGTACAGCAGAAATAGTGTTCAGGGCAGTTCGATGCCCTCCAGCGCCAGCATCTCCACCAGGCGGATCAAGGGCAGTCCGATGAGGGCATTGGGATCATCGCCTTCCAGTTTGTGGAACAGGGTGATGCCCAGGCCTTCCGACTTGAAGCTACCGGCGCAGTTGAAGGGTTTTTCCGCACTCACATAGCGTTCGATCTGCTCGCTACCAAGATTCCGGAAATGCACCAGAAAATCTTCGCAAAGCAGCTGTGTGTTGCCGCTTTTGCTGTTGTACAGGCACAAGCCGGTGTGGAAACTGACGGCCTTTCCCGACATGGCGCCGAGTTGGGCGATGGCGTTTTCCCGGTTTCCGGGTTTTCCCAGTATATGCCCGTCCAGACAGGCGACCTGATCGGAGCCGATAATCAGTGCCCGGGGGTATTGTGCCGCAACTGTTTCGGCTTTTCCCCGGGCAAGGCGTTGCACCAGTGAACGGGGCGGCTCATCTGGCTGTGGGCTTTCGTCGATATCCGGCGCTGCGGTGGAGAAGGGCAGCCCCAGCTTTCTCAACAGCGCCTTGCGAAAGGGCGACGTGGAGCCGAGCACCAGTTCCAGGGCTGGCATCAGGAGCTGAATTTGCCTTTACGCAGGCGTTCTGCCTCCATGATCTCCACTTCCCTGGCCCCGGAGATGACAATGGCCGGGTCGGGAACGAAATCCAGTTTGGATTCACTGCGGTCATAGGGCACGGCGTTCAGAATGACTTTCATGGCATTCAGACGGGCCAGGTATTTGTCGTTGGAGCGGATCACTGTCCAGGGTGCGTGGGTGGTGTGGGTCTTTTTCAGCATTTCGTATTTCTGGGTAGTGAAATCGTCCCAGCGCTCCTGGGCCTGTACGTCAACCTCGCTCAGCTTCCATTGCCGCAGGGGATCTGTCTTGCGGCGCTCGAAGCGGCGTTCCTGTTCTTCCTTGGTGACGCTGAAATAGAGTTTCACCAGAATGGTGCCCTGGCGCACCAGGTCTTTTTCAAAGCCGCTCACGCCGCGCATGAAGTTCTTGTACTCTTCCGAGGTGCAGAAACCGAAAATGGGCTCCACCATGGCGCGGTTGTACCAGCTGCGATCAAACAGCACCACTTCGCCCCCACGGGGAAACTGGGTGGTATAACGCTGGAAAAACCACTGGCTGCGCTGCTCGTTGGTGGGTTTTCCCAGAGCGACGACACGGTAGTGCTTCTCGTTCATGTAGCGGGTAACCCGGCGTATGGTGCCGCCCTTGCCCGATGCATCGCGCCCTTCGAACAGAATGATCATGCGCTTGCCGGTATTGTCCATGAACTGCTGCATCTTGATCAGCTCGGCCTGATAGGGCTTGAGCGACTGTTCCTGGCGGCGGCGCAGGAGCGCCTTCTTTGCGGCCTTGCTCAGCTTTTGTTTCGCATTTTTCGCAGCCTTGTACTTTTCGACAAGTTCATCCGCGGTCAATTGCTGGCCGTCGATTTCTATGAGCTGGTTTTCCATGGTTTGAATCCTGCTTCTGTCTCGGTGCACAAGAATAATTATCGCGCTATTTTCGGGGCTGGCGGTTGATGCGGATCAGCCGCGTTTGAACAATCGTGCTTTTTCCCGTTGCCAGTCCCGGTCTTTGGAGACGGCACGCTTGTCATGCTGCTTTTTGCCTTTGGCCAGGCCAATTTCCAGCTTGACGCGCCCGCGCTTCCAGTACATGGCTGTGGGCACCAGAGTGTAGCCCTTGCGCTCCACTTGTCCGCGCAGCATGTCGATCTCCCGGCGGTGCAGCAGCAACTTGCGGGTGCGGATGGGGTCGGGGTTGATATGTGTCGATGCAGTGGGCAATGGCGTGATGTGTGCGCCGAACAGCCAGATCTCATCATCCTTGACCAAGACATAGCTTTCCTTGAGATTCACCCGGTTTTCCCGCAAACTCTTCACTTCCCAGCCTTCGAGGGCGATGCCTGCCTCGAAGCGCTGTTCAATAAAAAATTCATGTCCGGCGGCTTTGTTCAGGGTAATGGTATTACCTTTGCTGCCCTTATTTTTGGTCTTTTTTGCCATAGGACAATTGTAACCCGTGGCAGGCCGGCATGAGAACCGAATTGCGGGAGAAAGCTTGTGAGCAGAAATATTGTTGGTACTGGTATGTTGCTGTTGCTCGCGGTGATGGCTGGTGGTGCGCTTGCCGGACAGGAAGAGATGGCGGCAGGAACGCTGAACAACGCCTTGGGCATGCTCAATGGCTGGCTGGGTACGGTGCTGTTTTTTGATGTGTTTCCCGGACAGGCCGAGTTCCCCTTTATCGTTGCCTGGCTGGTTGCCGGTGCCGTTTTTCTTACCGTAAAAATGGGTTTTATCAATTTCCGCCTGCTGGGGCATTCCGTAGCGGTTCTGCGGGGTAAATACAGTCGTCCGGATGATGTGGGAGAGGTTTCTCCGTTTCAGGCGCTGACCACGGCCCTGTCTGCAACTGTAGGTTTGGGTAATATCGCCGGGGTGGCAATTGCCATCGGCATTGGCGGCCCCGGGGCTACTTTCTGGATGATTGTTGCCGGGTTGTTGGGGATGACCACCAAATTTACCGAGGCCAGTCTGGCACAGATGTATCGTGAAATTCGTCCCGATGGCCATGTCATGGGTGGTGCCATGGAATATCTGTCACGGGGATTTGCGGATCTGGGCTGGAAACGCTTTGGCAAGGGGCTGGCGATTTTGTTCTGCATTCTTACCATTGGCGCCTCGCTGGGCGGGGGCAATGCTTTCCAGGTCAGTCAATCCCTGAGCGCGGTCAAGCAGCAGATTCCCTATCTGGCAGAAGAGCCCTGGGTGTTCGGGGTGATAATGGCCTTTCTGGTGGGTGTGGTCATTATCGGTGGCATTCGCCGTATTGCCCATGTTGCGGAAGCAATTGTTCCTACCATGGTAGTGATCTATTTGCTTGCGGCGGGCTGGATCGTTCTTTCCCATGCCGACAGGGTGCCGGAGGTTCTCGGCCTGATCTTTTCCAGCGCATTCAGCATGGAGGCCGGGCTGGGTGCCTTAATTGGCGTGATTGTCCAGGGTTTCAAGCGGGCGGCATTCTCCAGCGAGGCCGGCATCGGCTCGGCGGCCATTGCGCATTCCACCGCACGCACACCCTATCCAACCCGGCAAGGTATTGTCGCCCTGATGGAGCCGTTTATTGATACGGTGGTCATCTGCACCATGACGGCCCTGGTGATTGTCATCACCGGCGTATATGACGGGAATGGAGAGCATGCAGAACTGATTGCCAGCAACCAGGGGGCGGCATTGACTTCTGTGGCCTTCGGCAGCGTGATCAGCTGGTTTCCGGTGGTGCTGTCCATATCCGTGGTGCTGTTTGCCTATAGCACCATGATTTCCTGGTCATACTACGGAGAGCGTTGCTGGACCTACCTGTTCGGGGAACGCTATTCCATGCTTTATCGCTTGGCATTTATGCTGGTGATCGTGGCCGGCTCTATTGGCAGCGCCTCGGCAGTGCTGGATTTTAGTGACTTGTTGCTGCTGTCCATGGCGTTCCCGAACATGTTCGCCCTGTATGCCCTCAGTGGACAGGTCAAGCGCAAGTTATCAACTTACCTGGAAAAACTTCACAGTGGTGAATTGGACAGAGAAGTGGGGCGCAGCTGATGGCAATCGTTGAAAAAACGGCACTGGTATCGGTTCCGGCGGCAACTTTGTATGAAATTGTCAATGATGTGGACAGCTACCCGGCGTTCCTGCCCTGGTGCAAAGATGCCCGTCTGCTGTCGCGTACGGACGAAGAGCTGTGCGGCGAAATCGTGGTGTCCAAAGCGGGTGTGACCCGGGCATTTTCCACCTGCAATCGCCTTTTTCCCTATCATCGTATCGAGATCCGCTTGAAAGATGGCCCCTTTCGCAAGCTCGAGGGCGCTTGGGAATTTACCGAACTGCGGGAGGATGCCTGCAAGGTGTCTCTGTCTCTGGACTTCGAGTTTTCCAGCGGCCTGATGGACAAGGCTTTTGGCATTGTATTTTCCCAGATTGCCAACTCCCTGGTGGATGCGTTTTGCAAGCGGGCCAATGACCTGGCCAAAGGAGCCGTAAAATGATTCAGGTTGAAGTGGCCTATGCCTTGCCGGAGGAACAAATCGTACATGTGGTGGAAGGCGAGTCGGGGATCACGGTGGAGCAGGCGATCAGGAGCTCGGGGATTCTGGAAGAACATCCTGAAATTGACTTGAGCAAGAACAAGGTAGGTGTTTTTGGCAAGGCTGCCAAACTCGATGCAGTGCTGTATCCCGGTGACCGGGTGGAAATCTACCGCCCGCTTATTGCCGATCCCAAAGAGGCGCGCAAGAAGCGGGCCAGCCAGGGCAAGGTGCTGCGCAAGGGCGGAAGGAAATAAAAGGAAATAATAAGCTGCTCTCCTCACACGATAAACTGATTTCATTCGCCTCCAGTGATTTTCGCTTCAAACGGTTGCGTCCGACAGGCTCCTAGGCGATATTTGTCGAATATCTTGACGAAAGCGCCAAAAAAAACTATCATCGCGGCGCATGAGAGGGCAGGGTTGCCCTGACACGGTTGTTAGCCAGATGGCGTAACAGTGGGAAATTTGATTGTTGAGGTTTCCCGGAACCCCGTTTACGGGGTTTTTTTGTTATTGGTAGATCAGGAATGGGCCTCGCGCCCATTTTTTTATTTGTGAGTCTGAGCCCGCAGCTTCAGATTGGAAGATATGCAGAAAGCATCGGCGAAATTGCAGGAAATAGTGCGTAACGTGGTTGAACCCATGGGTTATGAGCTTGTGGGAGTAGAATACCTGAGCGGTTACCAGGGTGGTAATCTGTTGCGTATCTATATAGATACGGAGAAGGGAATCGATGTTGACGACTGTGCTGCCGTGAGCCACCAGCTCAGCGGCGTGTTTGATGTGGAAGATCCTCTTCCCGCCCAGTACAGCCTGGAGGTATCGTCTCCGGGGCTGGATCGGCCGTTGTTCGATACGGAAGATTATCGGCGCTTTGTCGGGCGCAAGGTAAACATCAGGCTTGATTCATCCATTGGCGGGCGCCGCAAGTACAAGGGGCTGCTGGTGGGAGTGGAAGACGATGAAATCCTGGTAGAGGTGGACGGTGAGGTCTATCCTTTGTTCATGGAGCAGATTCAGGAGGCGCGTCTTGTTCCGGAAATTTAATTTACTGAGGGTATCGCGATGACCAAAGAAATCCTGTTCGTCGTAGACGCGGTTTCTAACGAAAAAGAAGTCGATAAGGATATTATTTTTGAAGCCATTGAGGCTGCACTTGCTTCTGCCACGCGGAAAAAGCATGGTGGGGATATTGAAGTGCGTGTGGTTATCGACCGGGAAACTGGTGATTACGATACCTTCCGCCGCTGGTTGGTGGTAGATGACAGTGAAACCCCGGTGTTGGAGAACCCAAAATCGGAAATTACCCTGAGCGCAGCTCGTGCCAGTGACCCGGATGTCCAGCCCGGTGACTATGTAGAAGAACCTATGGATTCCATCGAGTTTGGCCGAATTGCCGCCCAGACCGCCAAGCAGGTTATCGTACAGAAAGTGCGGGAAGCAGAAAGAGCCAAGGTAGTGGAAGCCTATGAAGACAAGATAGGGCAGCTGGTTACCGGCGTGGTAAAGCGCCTGGATCGTGGAGCCATCATCATGGATCTTGGTGGCAATGCGGAAGCGATCATTCCCCGCAGCGATGTTATCCCCAAGGAGCCGGTCAGAATCGGCGACCGTTTGCGCGGATTTCTGCAGGCGATTCGTACCGATGTGCGCGGCCCGCAATTGTTCGTTTCCCGTACCGCGCCCGAGCTGCTCATCGAATTGTTCAAACTGGAAGTGCCGGAAGTCGGCGATGGCCTGATTGACGTACTGGGTGCGGCTCGTGATCCCGGGCGCCGCGCCAAGATTGCGGTGCGTTCCAACGATCCGCGTATCGATCCCGTTGGTGCTTGTGTGGGCATGCGCGGCTCCCGGGTGCAAGCAGTTTCCAACGAGCTGGCGGGGGAGCGCGTGGATATCATCCTGTGGGATGATAACCCGGCCCAGTTCATTATTAATGCCATGTCTCCGGCAGAAGTGGCTTCCATCGTGGTGGACGAAGATGCTCACTCCATGGATATTTCCGTAAAGGAAGAGAACCTTTCCCAAGCCATTGGAAGCGGCGGTCAGAATATTCGTCTGGCCAGCCAGCTTACCGGCTGGACACTCAATGTCATGAGTGAGGATGAACTGGCAGAGAAAGCAGATGCCGAGGCACAGCAATACGTGCAGGGCTTCATGGAAGAGCTGGATGTGGATGAGGAGGTGGCGATCATTCTCGCGCAGGAAGGCTTCACCTCAGTCGAGGAAATCGCCTATGTGCCCGAAGAGGAGCTGCTCGCCATCGAAGAGTTCGATGCCGATATTGTGGAAGAACTGCGCAACCGTGCCAGTGATGCATTGCTCACGCGTGCCATTGCCAGTGAGGAAAAACTGTCAGATGCCGAGCCGGCGGAAGACCTGCTGGCCATGGAAGGCATGACGGAAGACCTGGCGCATCAGCTGGCTTCCAATGGCATCGTCACTATGGAAGATCTTGCGGAGCAGGCGGTAGATGAATTGATGGAATTGGAAGGCATGGATGAAAAACGTGCTGGTGAGCTGATCATGACAGCACGGGCGCCCTGGTTTGAAGAAGCCGAAAATGAAACAGAAACCGAGCCCAAGGGGTAAGGGGGTATTGGCATGAGTGATATTACAGTCAGCCAGTTGGCCGCCGATGTAGGCGTTCCAGTGGATCGTCTCCTGGAACAATTTTCCCAGGCGGGATTGGACAAGAGCAGTGGCGATGATGCGGTGACGGCAAAAGAAAAGCTGGAGCTGCTTAACTACCTGCGTCGCAGTCACGGTAAGCAAAGTTCTGGAGAAAAAGCTGCCACAACAGGCAAGGTGACCTTAAAGCGCAAAACCACCACCGAGTTGAAGCAACCTGCCTCTGCCGGTCGTTCGCCCGCGGCACGGGCGACCCGTACCGCAAAAACCGTGAATGTGGAAGTTCGCCGCAAACGCACTTTCGCGAAAGAGCCAACGGCAGAAACGGACAAGGAGCGCCTGCTCAAAGAAGCGGAGGCGGCGAAAAAGGCGCTGGCCGAACAGGCTGAGCAGCGCCGGATGGCGGAAGAGCAGGAACAGTCCCGCCGCAAGGCGCAAGAAGCCCTGCTGCAGGCAGAGCAGGATGAACGCAAGCGCATGGAAGCGGTACGCAGCAAGGCCGAAGAAGAAGAGCGTACCAAGGCTGAAGTGGAAAAACAGCGGCGAGAAAAGGACGTCGAGCTTGCTCGCCGTGCCCAGGAACAGCGTCGAGTCCAGCAGGAAGCCCGTGAGCGCAAGGAAAAAGCCCAGCGTCGTGCGGAAGCGGGAAAGCCCGGTCGTGGGCGCAAGGAATTGCATGTGGCTGCCGGTAAGAGCGGCAGGCGTAAGCCTGCCAGAAAAAGTCGCGGCAGGGACGCTTCGCAGGCAGATATGGATCATGGGTTCCAGAAACCGACAGCACCCGTGGTGCATGAAGTAAAAATTCCTGAAAATATCAGCGTCGGGGAGCTCGCTCAGCAAATGTCCGTGAAGTCGGCGGAAGTCATCAAGGAACTGATGAAAATGGGCATGATGGTGACCATCAACCAGGTGCTGGATCAGGATACCGCTGCGCTGGTAGTTGAGGAAATGGGACACAAGGTAGTCTTCCACAAGGAAGAGGATGTGGAGGACAAGTTGATTGCCTCCATTGCTGACGAGCCTGAAGGTGAGCTGGAGCCGCGCGCTCCGGTGGTTACGATCATGGGGCATGTAGACCATGGCAAGACCTCTTTGCTGGACTACATCCGCAAATCAAAAGTGGCGGATAGCGAAGCTGGCGGCATTACCCAGCATATTGGCGCCTATCGCGTGGAAACCGGGCACGGAACCATCACCTTTCTGGATACACCGGGGCATGCGGCTTTCTCTGCCATGCGCGCCCGTGGTGCCCAGGCAACAGACCTTATTATTCTGGTGGTGGCTGCAGATGATGGTGTCATGCCGCAAACCAAGGAAGCGGTGCAGCACGCAAAGGCGGCAGGCGTCCCCCTGATTGTGGCGGTGAACAAGATCGACCGGCCGGAAGCGCAACCGGATAAAGTCATGCAGGAACTGGTGGCAGAAGAAGTTGTACCGGAGGAGTGGGGTGGTGACACTCAGTTTGTCAAGGTATCCGCCAAGACGGGTGAAGGCGTTGAGGCCTTGCTGGACGCAATTTTGCTGCAATCGGAAATTCTGGAAATCAAAGCGCCTGTCAGCGGCTATGCGCGAGGAATCGTGGTCGAATCCAGTCTCGACAAAGGGCGTGGTTCTGTAGCGACGGTGTTGGTGCAGTCTGGCACTCTAAAGAGGGGCGATGCCATCGTGGCCGGGGTTGAGTATGGTCGGGTGCGCGCCATGTTTGACGAGAATGGCAAGAATGTAAAGGAAGCCGGGCCTTCAACGCCCGTTGAAGTGCTGGGCTTGTCCGGTGTGCCTCAGGCCGGTGACAGCATGGCCATCCTGCCAGATGAGAAAAAAGCGCGGGAAGTGGCGGATATGCGCCGTGAGCAACAGCGGGATTCCCGTCTTGCCGAACAGAAGACGGCTCAGCTGAATGAAATGTTTACCCGCATGGGTGAGGGTGAGGTGTCCTATGTGAACCTGATCATCAAGGCGGATGTACAGGGTTCGGTGGAAGCACTGAAAGAATCCTTGCAAAAAATCCATACCGATGAGGCCCGAGTCAAGATCGTGGCTGCCGGCGTCGGTGGAATCAATGAATCTGATGCCAATCTGGCGCTTACCTCCGGTGCGGCAATTATCGGCTTCAATGTGCGGGCGGACGCCTCTGCACGCAAGGTGATCGAGGAAAGCAACCTGGATCTGCGCTACTACAGCATCATCTATGAAGTGATCGATGACGTGAAGCAGGCCGTAGCCGGTCTTCTTTCTCCCGAGATCCGCGAAGAGATTATCGGCCTGGCCGAAGTGCGCGATGTGTTCCGTTCTTCCAAGCTCGGCGCCATTGCCGGCTGCATGGTGGTGGAAGGTGCGGTCAAGCGTAACAGCCCGATTCGTGTGCTGCGTGACAACGTGGTGATTTATGAAGGCGAACTGGAATCGTTGCGCCGCCATAAAGAGGATGTCATGGAAGTGAAGGCGGGTACGGAATGCGGCATCGGCGTGAAGAACTACAATGACGTCAAGTCCGGTGACCAGATTGAAGTGTTCTCCCGAACCGAGGTTCAGCGCGAGCTGTAAGTATAGTCGGCCATGAAGGAATTTAATCGTGGAGACCGCATTGGTGCGCAAATGCACCGGGAGCTGGCGTTGCTGTTGCGCGATGCCGCCAAGGATCCACGCTTGTCCGAGGTGACCATTCAGGAAGTACGGGTCACCCGCGATCTGTCTCATGCCAAGATCTATTTCACTATTCTGGACAAGGACGAGGCGCAGTATTTTGTCAAGGTTCTGGGGCATGCCGCAGGCTTTCTGCGCCGCCGTTTGGGACAGATCATGAAGTTGCGCACCGTGCCCGAACTGAAATTCGTTTATGACAGCTCCATCGAAGAAGGCAAGCGTCTTTCGGATCTGATCGAGAAAGCAGTTTCCTCGGATATCAGGGAAGAAGATGGGTAGACGCCGCCGTCCGCGGGGCCGGAACATCACCGGGATTTTGCTGTTGGACAAGCCCCTGGGCCTAACCTCCAATGCCGCTTTGCAGGAAGTGAAGTACCTGTTCAAGGCGCAGAAGGCCGGACATACAGGCAGCCTGGATCCCCTGGCTACGGGGCTTCTGCCCCTGTGTTTTGGCAATGCTACCAAGATATCCGCTTTTCTGCTGGATGCAGACAAACGCTATGAGGTGCGGATCAGACTGGGTGAAACCACTTCCACGGCGGATGCGGAAGGCGAAGTGATCGAGTCCCTTCCGGCGGAGCACATTACCCGGGAAGATGTGCAGGCCGTACTTGGCGGCTTTCTCGGAGAAATTGCCCAATTACCGCCCATGTTTTCCGCGGTAAAGCACAAAGGCCAGCGATTGTACCAACTGGCTCGCCAGGGCATCGAGGTCGAGCGCGAGGCGCGCAATATCACCATATATGACCTGCGGCTGCTGGATTTTACCGGGCCGGAATTCAATCTTCTTGTGCACTGTTCCAAAGGTACCTATGTGCGCACCCTGGCAGAAGACATCGGCAAGACCCTGGGCGTTGGGGCGCATGTTACAGCCCTGCGGCGCACCTTGGTCGGCCCGTTTGAAGAGCAGGATATGGTCAGTATGGAAACCCTGCAGCAGGTGTTTGAGGAGCAGGGGCTGCATGGGCTGGATCAATTGTTGTTGCCCATGGATATGGGCTTGAACCATTGGCCCGCCGTACATCTTGGTGCGGACAGTAGCTTCTATATCAAGCAGGGACAGCCGGTGCAGGTACCCAAAGCACCCACAGAAGGCTATGTGCGCATCTATGGTGCAGATGAAAAGTTTATCGGCGTAGGTGAAATCGATGATGACGGACGGGTGGCGCCGCGTCGTTTATTGGCGAATCCCGGCTGAATGTAGGATAATTCATTTTTTGCCTGGATCGGTTCAGGTTGTTGTTGCTGAAGACAGGGTTTTCGGCTTTATTTATCGCCAGTTCCGCCTGAACTCATTGTTGGACGGAACATTGCATGTCGCAGGCGAGTGTTTATCTGGAGAAATATTATGTCAATGAGTGCAGAGACCAAAAAGCAAATTGTGGAAGAGTATGGCAAGAGCCCTGCAGATACGGGTTCTACCGAAGTTCAGGTGGCATTGCTTACCTGGCGCATCAATGACCTCACCTCCCATTTCAAGGAGCACAAGAAGGATCATCATTCCCGTCAGGGCCTGATCCGCATGGTCAACTCCCGCCGAAAGTTGCTTGACTATCTCAAAGGCAAGGACGTAGAGCGCTATCGTGATCTGATCAAGCGTCTCGGTTTGCGTCGTTAATCCATGGCCATAAGTTCATAAACGAAGGAATACCCAAGTGACTGCAATCAAAAAAGAATTCCAGTTCGGCGATCACAAAGTGACGTTGGAAACCGGAGAAGTGGCCCGTCAGGCAGATGGCGCGGTAATCATCAATATGGACGATACTGTGGTGCTCTGTACCGTAGTGGGCTCCAGGCATGCTATGGAAGGGCGCGATTTTTTCCCCCTGACCGTGGATTACCAGGAAAAGACCTATGCGGCAGGCAAGATTCCCGGCGGTTTTTTCCGTCGTGAAGGGCGGCCTTCCGAGAAGGAAATTCTGGTGGCGCGCCTCATCGATCGTCCCGTCCGACCGCTGTTTCCCAAGGGTTACACGAACGAGACGCAGGTGATTTGTACCGTCATTTCTCTCAATCCCTATGTTGATCCCGAGATTCCTTCGTTGATTGGCACCTCTGCTGCACTGGCTATTTCCGGCCTGCCCTTCCAGGGCCCCATCGGCGCTGCGCGAGTAGGCTATAAGGATGGACAGTATTTGCTGAACCCTCCTGGCGCCGGCCTGAGTGAAGTCACGGATCTGGATCTGATAGTTGCTGGTACAGACAAAGCCGTGCTGATGGTGGAGTCCGAGGCGCGGGAGCTTTCCGAAGAAGTAATGCTGGGTGCGGTGCTGTTTGGTCATGAGCAAATGCAGGTGGCCATCGAAGCCATTCGTGAACTTGCTGCCGAAGCAGGCAAGGAAGCCATGGAGTTCAGTTTGCCGGAAGAAGATGCAGATCTGGCGCAGAAGGTTGCTGAAGTGGCGGGTGCCGGCATTGGCGAAGCCTATTCCACTACCGACAAAATGGAGCGTTATGCCAAGCTGGATGCAGTCAAGGCAGCAACGGTTGAGCAACTTTGTTGCGGTGATGCGCCCCAGTGGTCGGAAGACCAGGTGTCAGCGGCACTGGACAAGCTGAAGAAAAAGACCGTGCGCAGCCGCATTCTTGCTGGCGAGCCGCGTATCGACGGTCGCGATACCAAGACCGTGCGCAATATCGATATCAAGACGGGTTTGCTGCCGCGTACTCATGGCTCTGCATTGTTCACCCGTGGCGAAACCCAGGCGTTGGTGATTACCACTTTGGGTACCGAGCGTGATGCACAGATCGTGGACGCCCTGGATCGCTCCTACCGCGAACCCTTCATGCTGCATTACAACTTCCCTCCATTTTGTGTTGGTGAGACCGGACGTGTAGGCAGTCCCAAACGTCGTGAAATCGGCCATGGCCGCCTCGCCAAGCGTGGTGTGTTGTCGGTAATGCCCTCCCTGGAGGAATTCCCGTACTCCGTGCGCGTGGTTTCCGAAATCACCGAATCCAATGGTTCTTCGTCCATGGCTTCGGTGTGTGGCACCAGTCTTTCCCTGATGGATGCCGGCGTGCCCATCAAAGCACCTGTTGCGGGTGTGGCCATGGGCCTGATCAAGGAAGGCGACGACTTTGCCGTGCTTACCGATATCCTCGGTGACGAGGATCATCTGGGCGACATGGACTTCAAGGTAGCGGGCACAGAAGCCGGCATCAATGCCTTGCAGATGGACATCAAGATCGACGGGATTACCCGTGAGATCATGGATACTGCACTGACGCAGGCCAAAGATGGCCGCATGTACATCCTCGGCGAAATGAACAAGGCCATCGAATCGCCCCGCCAGGAAATGTCCGAGCATGCGCCGCGCATTATTTCCTTCCGCATCCACCCAGACAAGATTCGTGATGTTATCGGCAAGGGTGGCGCCACCATCCGCTCCATCACCGAAGAAACCGGTGCTACCGTCGATCTCGATGACAGCGGCCTGGTCAAGATCTTCTCCGTGGACAAGGCTGCCGGTGAGAAAGCGCGCAAGCGCGTTGAACTGATTACCGCAGACGTGGAGGTCGGTACGATCTATGAAGGCAAGGTAGCCAAACTCATGGACTTCGGTGCTTTCGTGACTATTCTTCCCGGCAAGGACGGGCTGGTGCACATCTCACAGATCAGCGAAGAGCGGGTCGAGAAAGTCAGCGACAAGCTGTCCGAGGGAGACGTCATCAAGGTGAAAGTGTTGGAAGTGGACAAGCAAGGGCGGATTCGCCTGAGCATGAAAGCCGTGGGTGAGGACGAATAGTCTCAAATCAGTAGCGGGCACAAAATAAAAACGGAGCTTCGGCTCCGTTTTTTGTTGTCCCCATTGTTTCTCAGAGATTCACCTGCGCTCGCCAGCCCATCCGCATGAAATATCTGGGCAGAGTAGAGTAGTAGCTTTTTCCCCTGTATGGGATAAGGTATTTTTGAATTCGGGGAGTCTGAATAGCCAAAGAATTATCTCATGAATGAAAAACAGAAACCTCTATGCCCGAGCGCAACGAACACCGCTTCGACCACACCCCCATGAATCAGGAAGACAGCTATATTCCGCCAGACATCGCTGGCGTCATCGACCCGGCCACCACCTACGACTACAATAAGGATCAGCAGCTCACCCGCATTACCCATCCCGATGGCCAGACCATCAACCTGGACTACCATGCCCGAAAAGGCCAGCTCACCACCCTGACCCTTCCTCGTGGCAGCTACAATTACGCCTATGATGTCACCAGTGGCGATCTCACCCGCATCACCGCACCCGATGGCGGAACCCTGTCCTACAGCTACGATGGCCTGTTGCCGGTCAACACCACCTGGGGCGGTGAAATCAGCGGCACTCTTATCCGTAGCTGGAACAATGACTTTCGTCTCAGCGCCCTGGGGCTGGATCTGGGCAATGGTGCTGATGCCCTATCCTACAGCTATGATAATGACGGCCTGCTCACCGCCACCACCCTGGGTGGACTGAGCACCACCAACAGCTACAACCTGTTCGGCGAACTGACTGCCCATAGCACCACCCACGGCTCCACGACGCGCTATGCCGCCACCTACCAGTACGACAATCTCGGGCGCATCACCCAAAAACAGGAAACTGTACAAGGTGCAGCCACCATCTATGACTACACCTATGACCTGGCGGGCCGCCTGAGTGAAGTCAAGACCAACGGCGTCAACAACGCCACTTACGGCTTTGATGCCAACGGCAACCGCAGCGAGGGCACTTACGACGCCCAGGATCGCCTGCTTACCTGGGGCGGCGCCAGCTACGCCTACACCGCCAACGGCGAACTAAAGAGCAAAATCGAAGGGGGCGTCACCACTCCGGGGTTCCAGCCGTTTGGGTTTGCTGGCGGCCTGTATGACCAGCATACCGGGTTGGTAAGGTTCGGGGCGAGGGACTATGATGCGGAGACGGGCAGGTGGACGAGTAAGGATCCGATACGGTTCGAGGGCGGGGATGCGAATCTTTACGCCTATGTGGCGAATGATCCGGTGAATTGGGTAGATTTGGATGGTTTATCACCCTATCTGGGTGGAACAATGATGGATCCCGATGTCTGGTTGGCAGAGATGCTTGAATATGAATTTGATCCCGTTTTAGAAGAAGCTGTAGATTATGGAAACTGCGTTTTATCGTGTGTGGGGGATGTCGCTATTGGTGAAGGTGTAACGCAATTAATAGAAAAAGGAGCCACAAAGGGCGCACAGTGTGTTTCAGAAAAGGCGGCGAAAGAGGTTCTGAAAAAAGCTGCAGAAAATGCTGCTAAAAAAGTAATACCTGTGATTGGGCAGTTATCTACTGGAGCTTCTGTTGGCCAGGCTGGGTCATGCTTTTGGATATGTGAGTAGGCTTAATCATGAAAAAAATACTTGGAGAAAAATGTTTCATATTTTATGTATATTATTATGCTGATAAATCCAATAATAATTGCGTATAGAGCAATCCAAAGTAGATAATCCATTGCTGTCTTATGGTATTTGTTGGGTTTTTGTGCGATTTTCATGGGGAAATTAAAGCAAATTGCGAGTTTTGATGTCAAGTGAAGATAGGGTTATTTTGTCCGCAAAATGTTGAGAATCCCGTAGGGATCAATAGGGTCGATTGATTTTTTAATTGCTGCTGAACTAAACTGCCCCATCCACTCCAAATGAGCAGGCGAACCATGGCGCGACTTCCTCGATTTGCCATCCCTGGCCATCCGCAACATGTTATTGTCCGTGGCAACAACCACGAGCCCATATTTTATGCTGACGAAGACTATCAGTTTTATCTGGAAAAGCTGAAACAGGCCTGTGAAAAACATCAATGTGATGTCCACGCATATGTTTTGATGACCAATCATGTTCATCTACTGATGACACCCCATCGGGAAGATGGCCTGTCAAAAGTCATGCAGATGCTGGGGCGCTATTATGTTCAGTATTTCAACTACAGCTATGAACGTACAGGGACACTCTGGGAAGGTCGTTACAAGGCCTCGCTGATTGATAGTGATGTCTATGCCTTGATTTGCTACCGTTACATCGAACTCAACCCGGTGCGGGCAGGCATGGTGGATCATCCCGGAGGGTATCCCTGGTCAAGTTACTCACGTAATGCGTTGGGAAAGGAAGATGAGTTGGTAGCCCACCATTCTCTATACCAGGCCCTTGGGAAAACGGACGAACAAAGACAAAAGGCCTATCGATCCCTGTTTAGATCCAGAATACCAAACAGAACGCTGGATGAAATCAGGGCGGCGACGAACAAGGCCTGGGTGTTGGGGAGTGAGCACTTTAAAGATAAAATTGAATCAAAGCTCAATCGTCCGGTTCGCCCCAGGGAGAAGGGCGGAGATCGAAAATCGGAGGCATATCGTAGGCAACATTCAATCAATCGAGTCTGACCCTATCGATCGCATAAACACAAGTTTTAGCTCACATAAGGTGCAATAGCACAGGGAGGTTGGCAAGCAGTATGATCAATAGCGGAACGCGCGAATATGCGCGCAGATCAATAGGGTCAGATTCGATTGATTTTTAGGTGTTGCTGAACCAAGCCGCCCAATCCACGGTGTTCTCATTCAGGACCTCCTGTTACGATGTACAAGGAAATACGAGTGTCGCGGCAGACAGGGTGCTGGGAGCGACCAAGGATCAACGTAATCCCGTCGCTGAACTTGATGGCAATGACATCCTCAAGGCCTGTCTCATCATCAACGAACCTGAGTATGAAAGCCGTTGGTGAGGGAGAATAATCCTCAAACTGTTTGTAGTAGCAGAATGGGGCTTCGGCCCGTTTTTGTTGCGGGTCAGTTTATCTTGTGGATAGAGAGGGGATA
>Ga0256834_1000360_pt1 | contig 33094 bp, 30 predicted proteins | sample 4281140metaG_FD_190536 | JGI IMG/M metagenome (GOLD analysis project Ga0256834, IMG submission 190536) | Hydrothermal vent microbial communities from East Pacific Rise, Pacific Ocean - 4281-140 | ecosystem: Environmental > Aquatic > Marine > Hydrothermal vents | place: Pacific Ocean: East...
TCACATAATATTTCTTTGTCTTAAGACTAAAGTGTTGATAATCCTTACTTGGACTTGAAAACCAAGCTGTTTTTTTATAATAAGCATAAGTAGTAGAACTCCAATAATATTTTGAACTATTAGAACGCGCATCTTTAAATGTTACCAATTTAGTTATCTTTGGGAGTCGCCAATCACTTCTGTTTTGGCTAGATAATTCTTCACAATAAACTAAAGCATCTGCCCAGGTCATGGCATTTTGGCTCTCTTTGCTAAATTTTAAAGTTGAAGTTTTTGCATCTAACGAGATTATTAAGATAAGGATTAATAGTATCTTCTTCATGTATCTTCTCCGTTTTGTGATATTATAGTAAAATAACTACAAAAAGAGAAACATTATGAATAGATTTGATGAGTTAGCCAAAGAGTGGGATTTAAAACCCGAACGAATAGAAAGTGCTCTTAAGACAACTACAAAAATTAAAGAGTTAATCAGCATAAAAGATAAAGATATTTTAGATTATGGTGCAGGTACAGGACTTATCTGTTTTCAACTATTTGAAGAAGTCAACTCTATAATCGCTATGGATAATTCACAAGGGATGCTAGATGAGCTAAATAGAAAAATCACCAAAGCCAATATAAAAAATATTTCAACTAATCTACACAATGCGAACAGTGATACATTCACAAAAAATCAATTTGATTTGATTGTAACAGCGATGACTCTGCATCACATTAAAAATCCTCAAAGGTTTATTTTAGATGCAACAGATGCTTTAAAAGATGGTGGATATTTAGTTATTAGCGACCTTGAGAGTGAAGATGGAACTTTCCATAGTTTAGGGAATGATGATGTAGAGCATTTTGGTTTTGATAAAGAGAAGATTCGTACATTTTTTAAAAATGCAGGTTTAGATATAGTCTATCTTGAGACAAATGAGACGATACACAAACATAGAGATTTTGATGTTTTTTTGGCGATTGGGAAGTTGAGTAAAAACTAAAAAAAATAGAGTGTGATATTAGCACACTCTATAAAACTAATTTATAAACTATGTCTTAAACGAAGCTAGTTTACTATTTAGCTCTTTAACCAGACTAGAGAGGCTATTTGTTGTTGTACTTATCTTGTTCACATTCTTTAAATTTATCTCTGAGATAGAAGTTACTTCAAATATTTGAGCTACGATAGATTCTGTCTCTTTTGCACTTTTTAGTGTTGTTGTTACACTTTTATCTACCTCTGTTGTTGCATTTTGCATAGAATAAGATGCATCTGTTATCTTATCTTGAACATCAGTTGAAAGATCTTGTAGATTTTGAACTCTTTTTACATTTTTGTTCATCTCATCACTACTATCATTTATACCTTGAACTATTAGCGAGATAATTGTCTCTATCTCACCTAAAGATTTTTGTGTTCTCTCTGCAAGTTTTCTAACTTCATCAGCAACCACAGCAAAACCTCTACCATGTTCACCCGCTCGTGCTGCTTCAATAGCAGCATTTAGAGCTAAAAGGTTTGTTTGATCCGCGATGTCTGCAATGACTGTTAAAACCTCTTTTGCTTGATCTGCATCATTTGAAAGAGAGTTTAGTTTATCAGCTAATTCACCCTCTACCATACTTGTCTCTTGTATATCATTTACTATATTTACAATTGCATTTTTTGCAGTTAAAAGTGTATCATTTGCCTGCACAATCTCTGTTTTTGCTTTTTTTATCTCTTGTGCATTTCCATTTAAAGCATCTTTGATACTATTTCCACTTTGTGCTACATCTTTTAAGATATTAGACTCTTTTAAAGCAGAATCTTCTAACTCTTTTCCAATTGTACTCAAATCTGAAGATATAGCCATGTTTTTTGTACCACTATCTTTTACATCACTGATAGTAGATAAAATTCTACCTATAAAAGAGTTTATGTTTTTACTAGCTTTTCCTATTTCATCTTTAGATGTTATTTCCAATCTTTTAGTAAGATCTGCCTCTCCTGTGCTTAACTCTTCAGTTGTGACTGCTAGCTTATTTATAGGTGATAGTATAGCTCTATTTAATACTATTGTCATCAAAATACTCATAACTCCTGCAAGAAAAAGTACCGTTGCAATTGCAAAAGAGAGTGTGGTTTGTACTGATTTTACATTTTCACTCGCTTTTTTTGAAAAATTATTTGAGACACTAGCTATAATTTTTATATCTTTTGTAGCTTTGTCTCTTATGCTTTGAAGTGTAGTTGCATTTTTTACAAACTCTTCAAAAGTAGCTTTATGTGAACTTGCAATTTGTGAAAATTTTACAATATCCTCTTTGTGTGCTTTTGCTTTTCTCTTTACATACATCGAGTATGCTCCAACTTCATCAAACTTTGCTAAAATTGCATCTTTTGTTGAGGTTTTTAAAACAGCATTTGGATTTGCATCTATACCTTGTAAATCTTTTATAAGTGATAAAAGATTTGTAACGGCAGAGTATGCTACGATAGAGTTTCTAACATCTTTTATACTCTCGCTATTTTGAGCTAAAGTGATAGTCTCTTTGTTTAGCTGTTTACTAATAGTACTTATCATTTTAAAAGACTCAGTAGAGTATTCTTGCATCTTTTTATTAATTTTATCTTTTGCATCTACTGTTTTTTTGTAATTATCAAACAAAAAAGTCAATTCCAAAGCAGCATCTTTCATAATAATTGCATCTTTTTTAAGCTTTTCATTTTCAACATTTTTGATTAATTTATCACTTAATTTTACGATTTTTTCATTTGAGTCTTTTAGTAGCTCAAGCTCTATCATACTCTCTTGCCAAATAAAATCTTCTCTATTTTTATTTGTTTCAAAAAGTATAGCTACTATTTTAGAAGATAAATCTTGCTCATACATCTTATTTTCAAGTTTTCCCATATTAAATGAGTAGGTTAAGTATATAATGACAAGTAGACCAATTGTAACAATTGGTAACATCATTAATTTTTTCTTGATTGAACCGTTAAACATTTTTTTCCTTTTTTTGTTTGACATTATGCAAGATGATAAAATCGTCTTGTATAATGTCAAATGAAGTAGTTTTTACTACTTCTCTTGTTTTTCTATATTTTCTCTTTTAAAAGTATCTTTTACATACTTTGCAACCGCTCTTAACTCTTTGTCATTATGTCTTACACCCCAAGCTGGCATATCTTGCTTAAGTGCTCCATAGTAGTAAGCTCCATGTTTTGCAACTAAAAATATCTGCTCCTCACTCAAAATAGTCTTATTTAGATTTTTTGGATAGAAGTAATTTTCAGGCTTTTTAGATGCAATTCCATCACCCATGCCACTCTCTCCGTGACAAAACAAACAAGAGCTTTTATATATCTTTTCACCACTAATCTCATTAGCATTTACTGATAAAGCAAATAGTAGTGAAGATGTTAAAATTAAAGCTCTCATATTAATTTACCGTGATTTTTAACTGCATACTTGGATGTATTGCACACTCAACATTTATAGTTCCTGCAGCTTTAAGAGTGATTGTATAATCCTCACCAGGTGCTTGCATTCCTATATCAAACTCATTTTCTCCATCTTCAGAAAATGCATTGTGTGCAAATGGATCAGCATTTTTAAACTTTATAACATCTCCAACTTTTGCATCTATAGCTGTTGGCTCAAAAAGTTTTCCTTTTTGAACTACCTCAAACTCTGCTGCTGTTGCAACACAAACTGTTAATAAAAGTGGTATAGCTATTTTTAAAATTTTCATATTTCTCTCCTAGTTTTTATTTTTTATTTTGGGAACACTGTTGGGATTGTAAGCTTCATTGGCTCACCTTCTAATGTCTTCATAAACTCTACGATTTTATCAATCTCTTTAGGTGTTAAACCTCTATCAACTATAAAAGAAGATAAGCCTTTTGCATCTGCAAATCTTCCACCGTTTCCACAAATTGCTGTAGCTTCGTGAAGAGTCTTTACACTTCCATCGTGAAAATATGGCCAAGATTTTGTAACATCTCTAAGAGTTGGAGTTTTCATAGCTCCAAAAAGTTTAGTTACACCTCGTCTAACTTTTACTCTTCCCTCATCTCCATCACCTAAACCTAAGTTATGAAAACTTCCATCTGAAAAGTTAAATCCATCGTGACAATCAGTACAATGCCCTTTTGCTTTAAATAGCTCAAAACCCTCTTGAGCAACAGTACTAATAGCTAATTTATCACCTTTTATAAACTTATCAAATGGAGCTTCTGTTGATACAACAGTTCTCTCAAATGAAGCGATAGCTCTAGCTAAAGTATCTTCTGTAATTCCCTCACCTGGGTATGCTTTTTCAAATAGTGTTACATACTCTCCTATACCTTTTAACTTAGGTATCAACACATCTAGTGAAAGGTTCATCTCAACATCAGCCTCAATTGGACCTAATGCTTGATCTTCAAGAGTTCTAACTCTTCCATCCCAAAATTGATGATATTGATATGCTGAGTTTATGATAGTTGGAGAGTTTCTAGGACCGACAGCTCCACCAACTCCAACAGCTTTAGTCTGCTGATCACTCCAACCCATATCAGGATTGTGACAAGTTGCACAAGATACTGTATCATCTATAGATAATCTTGTATCAAAATACAAAAATTTACCAAGCTCTATTCTCTGGGGTGTTACCTTGTTGTTTGAAGGAGCAGGAACAGGAGCTAATCTTAGCCACTTTTTAGCTTCATCTGAGAACTCTTTGGTTGGTGCTGGTTTAACCTCTTTTTCTTGTTTTACTTCTTGAACTATTTTAGTAGTATCTTGCGAAACTGATGATACAAATACCCATCCAGATTTTGATATATCATCCATACTTGAAATTTCACTTACAACAGTCGCATTTAATGCACAAGCTGTAGCAACTCCAAGTAAAATTGATTTTTTCATTTCTTTCTCCTTAATAATTTTTCTCACCTAAAAAAGTGACTTATGTGACTATATCGACCTTTAATATTTTTTATTTAACAAAATATTTTTTTGTAATAATTTATATTAAATATAATATATTGTACAATATATTAATTTTATTATAAGGAAGTTCCTCCAAATGCCACAGCAATACACACACTATAAAGATGTAGATCAAACACAATTACAAAAAGACATAGAAGCGATCAAAGAGACACTAGGTGAAGCAACAAAAGAGGATTTTGAACATCTTTTGAAGTTAGAGAGATGGGGCAGAGGTTCTACTATCTTTGGGTTTTCTCTTATACTCGCTATAACTGTTTTTAATCCCTCTTCATTTATATTTTGGATTTTAGCTATTTTGGCTGCAGTTTTTATAGGTGTTGGAAATGTTGGAAGGTGGGCAAATGTGGCACATCCTATATTACATGGGGCTTATGATAAAGTTCCAAATATCCCATATAAGTATACAAAAAAAGGTTTTGCATCTGGAAAAAGAAGATATATAGATTGGCTAGATTGGATTAGACCAGATGCTTGGGCATTTGAGCACAATGTCATGCATCATTATCATTTAGGTGAAATGGATGACCCTGATAATGTTGAAAAAAATTTAAAATGGCTTCATAAGTCAAAAATACCTATGTTTTTAAAATATGCTATAGTATATCTCTTTGCAACTACTTGGAAAGTGAGTTATTATGCTCCAAATACACTTAGAATTTTAGAAAATAAACTAAGATCTAAAAAAAAATTAGAGCCTATAACATCATATGACATAACTCCATTTACAGAAAATGGGCTTATATTATGGAAAGATTACTATCTACCTTATGGTCTGTTTCAGTTTGTTCTTTTGCCACTTCTTTTTTTACCATTTGGATTAGGTGCTGTTTGGACAGCACTTTTTATCTTGATTTTGGCAGAGGTAGTTGCAAATTTGTGGTCATTTTTAGTGATTGTTCCAAACCATTCTGCTGAGGATATTTATCAATTTAGTACACCTCATAAAACTCAAGGAGAGTACTATCTTCGACAAATCATGGGAAGTGTAAACTACAACACTGGCTCAGATCTTATCGATTTTGCTCACGGTTTTTTAAATTATCAAGTAGAACATCATCTCTTTCCTGATAAACCTCATAGTTTTTATCAAAAGATGCAACCAATAGTAAAAGATATATGCAAAAAGCATAATTTAGAGTATAGACAAGAGTCCGTTTTTAAAAGAATAGGCATGACGGTTGAGCTTATGGTTGGAAATACTAAATTACTTAGAGTTGATGGTGTATGAGGTTAGAAAAACTTTTTGAAATATTAGATAAATTAAGCCCATTTGAACTCCAAGAGGAGTGGGATAATAGCGGTTTGATTTTAGGAAATTTAGATGCAGTATTTGAAAATATCTATGTTGGAATTGATGTAGATTTTGAGCTTTTAGAAGAGATTTTGGAAAACTCAGTTTTAATTGTTCATCATCCTATTATATTTCGTGGACTTAAAAAGTTGGATTTTAACTCTTATCCGTCAAATTTAATTCAAAAAGCGATACAGAAAAATATCTCTATAATTGCTATGCACACAAATTATGATAAAACTCATCTAAATCGTTATGTGTTAGAAGAAGTTTTAGGTTTTAAGGTAAATGAATGTGATGAGTATCTTTGTAGTTTTGATGTAAATCTCTCTTTTGATGAGTTTTCCAAAAAAGTAACTAAAACTCTTGGTCTCTCTTGCATAAAAACAGTCTGCTCTCACAAAGAGATAAAAACTGCATCAATTTGCACAGGTTCAGGAGCTAGTATGCTATCTAGTTTAAAGACAGATTGTCTACTCACAGGTGATATAAAGTATCATGAAGCACTAGAAGCAAAAGAGAATAAAATCTCATTAATAGAGATAGGACATTATGAGAGTGAAGTTCATTTTGGTCCATCTTTAAAAAAAGAGTTGCAAAATTATGGTTTATCTGCTATAATCGCAAATTCAAAAAACCCATTTAGGTACTTAACATGAACGCATATTTAGAACAACTTGTAAAATTAGTAGATATTGATAAGAAAATAGACTCATTTGAGCCCAGAGTTTTGCAGATAAGACTTGATTTAGATGCCAAGCTTAATGCAGTTTCAAGCCTTGAAAGCAAGATTGAAACATACAAAGAAGAGCTTGGAGAAAATGAGCTTAAAAAGAGAAAAAATGAGCTTCATTTAGAGGAACTTTCTCAAAAATTAAAAAGCTTTAGTGCAAAAAGTGCATCTGTAAAAACTGAAAAAGAGATGAAAGCACTACAACTTGAAGAGGAGATTGCAAAAGAGCAGATTGATTTTGCAAATGAAGAGATAGAGAGATTTGATAAAGTTGGTGAACAAAAAGAGTTAGATATCGAAACTTGTCAAGATAAGATACAAAAGATGCAAGGAGATATAAACTCTTTACAAAAAGATACAGACAAAGAGTTGCAAGAGCTTGAAAAAGAGCGGATGAATGTTTATGCAGATAAGCAAAAACTTATGGCTGATATGAGTCAAAATATCATAGTTTTTTATGAGAAGATTAGAAGATGGGCTGGAAATACAACGGTAGTTCCTGTCAAAAAACAAGCATGTTATGGATGCTATATGAGAATAAACGATCATACTTATGCAAATGTTATAAAAGGTGAAGAGATCACTACTTGTCCTCATTGTGGAAGAATTTTATATCTTGAGCCTCAGGTAGAAGAAGAGGAGAAAGAGGAAGTAGCCAAAAGTTAAATCTTGAGCTTTTTTTACTTTTTTATCGCTTTGATTATTTATATCTTGGCGATACCCTTTTTGATATTTTTATCATTTAAACAAAAATACAAAAAATCAATACCTGCTCGTTTCGCACTTTTTAAAAATCCACCATTTGAAAAAGAAGGCATCTGGTTTCATGTTGCATCTTTTGGAGAGGTTAAGTCACTAAAGCCGATTATATCAAGACTTGATGGTATTAAAAATATCTCAACTATCACACAAACAGGTTTTAAAGAGGCTAAAAACTTAACAAAACATAGTCGCTATTTGCCATATGAGTTGTTTTTACCTTTTTGGATAACAAAACAAAAAGCTTTAGTTGTTAGTGAAGCGGAGCTTTGGTATGGGCTTTTTTATATCGCAAAAAAGTTAAAAATAAAAACTTATCTCATAAATGCTCGCATCTCTAATAACTCATATAAAAACTATCTAAAATTCTCTTTTTTTTATAAAAAGATTTTTGCAAATATCGATATGGTTTTTGCTCAAAGCGAAAAAGATAAAAAACGACTTTTGGAGCTAGGTGCTAAAAATGTTACTGTAAATGGAAATATCAAAGCTTTTCAAGAGATAGAGGTGACAAGAGTGTTTGAAAAACCTTTGGCTTTGAGTATCACTCTTGCAAGCACACACAAAGGTGAAGAAGAGTTGATTTTAAAGCATCTTAAGCTTGAAGAGGGTCAAAAGCTTATAGTTGTTCCTAGGCATCCTGAGAGGTTTGATGAAGTTGATAAGATTTTAAAAACTTATAGCCAAAAGTTTTCTCTTAGTTATCATAGATTTAGTAAATATGAGAACTTTGACAGCGATGTTGTTTTAGTAGATGCGATGGGAGAGCTTATAAATATCTACGCATTTTGTGATATTGTTATACTTGGAGGCTCATTTATCGATGGAATTGGTGGGCATAACCCTCTTGAGTGTGCTCATTTTGGTTGTAAAATCATAAGTGGTGAGTATATTTTTAATCAAGAAGCTCTGTTTTGTTTGGTTGATGGTATCAAAATTGTGAAAGTAAAAGATTTAAAAGCTAATATAAGCAAACTAAAAAGCACTAAAATTATAGCAAGTGCAGAGATAGAACCTATTATAAGAGAGTTAAAATGACAGAAAAAGCATATAAATTATTAGCAATCCAAGAAAATATCACCAACCGTTCAGCCAAAGATCTGATAGATAGAGGTGTGGTTTATAGTAGTGGTAAAAAAGTTGTTATGGCAAGGGCGGAGATAAGTGTCAAGGCTAGATTTCGCGTTGAGGAGATTTCAAGAGTTAAGATTATTTTTGAAGATGAAAATATCATAGCAATTGATAAACCTGCATATGTTACAAGTGAGCAGATTGCCAAAAAAAGAAAACAGAAGTTACTACATCGTCTTGATAAAGAGACAAGTGGTATTTTATTACTTGTAAAAGATGAAACATTTAGACAAAAGGCGATAGAAGCTTTTAAAAAATTTGAAGTTCAAAAAGAGTATATAGCTTGGGTAGATGGAACTATCATAGAAAAAGCCACCATTGATAAGCCTATACTTACTATCAAAAAAGATGGCGGAGCCTACTCTAAAATCTCAAAAGATGGAAGAGACTCTATAAGTGAGATAGAGCCACTTATGATAGAGGGTAAAAGCTCTAAAATCAAAGTCAACATCAAAACTGGAAGAACACATCAAATCAGAGTGCATCTAAAAAGTGAAGGACATCCGATAATAGGAGATAAACTCTATGGCGGAAGCAAACATAAAAGAGTTTTACTTCATGCTGCTAAGATTTCACTTATGGGTTATTCATTTGAGTCAAAAGAGCCAAAAGATTTTAGGCTTTAAGAATATTCTAAAATATATAATTTACACTTTGAAGGATAATATTTTCTGGATTTCATTTAAGGTGGTGGCTTGAGACGGAATCGAACCGCCGACACGGTGATTTTCAGTCACCTGCTCTACCGACTGAGCTATCAAGCCTTAAAATAGAAAGGATATTATAGTTAAATTTTTTAAAAATCAACTTAAATTTTTTACTAAGTTTATAAAATCGTCTCCTCTTTTAGTATATGATGAGAATTGATCGAGACTAGCGGCAGCTGGAGATAGCAAATTTATATCTTTTTTATCCATTTTATCGATAGCTTTTACAGCATTTTCAAGAGTATTGCAAACAAGAGATGAGATATTATATTTATGTGAGAGTTTATCAAGTTTGTTGGCATTTTTTCCAATAGCAAAAATTTGGACTTTGTAGCATTGTAGTTCTTCAAAAAGAGGAGTTAAATCTGCATCTTTGTCATCACCGCCTAAAATAAGATTTATCTTTTTATCTTTATAACTTTTTAAAGCGGCTATTGTTGCATTTGCATTTGTCGCTTTGGAGTCGTTTATCCATAACCTGCCTTTTGTATCTTTAAACTCTTCTACTCTATGTCTTCCTATTTCAAAGCTATTTATTTTTTTATAGTCTATCTCATCAAAGAGAATTTTATTAACTCCAAGGGCTAAAAGTGCATCTGTTAAAAATGGCTCTTTAAATTTTACTTTATCTATATCTATATCAAAATATTTTGATAAATCATTGGCATCTTCATAAAGTATTTTAAATGCCTTTGTAGGATAAGATGCATATTTTTTTGGGAGTATTACAGCCTCTCCTTCTCTCATGTTGTCAAGTGGTTTTAGTTTTGTTTTTTCGTAAATCTCAAAACTTCCATGCCAGCTTATGTGATCTGGTGAAATTGGCAAAAGTACATAGAGGTTTGGTACAGCTTTGTTTGTATAGTGAAGTGTAAATGAGCTTGTCTCTAAAATCCAGATATTTGCTTTTTCATCAAGATTTGCTAGAGGATTTCCAACATTTCCACCTGCAACACTTCCTCTTTTTTTTAATAGATGTTGCATCATGTTTGTTGTGGTTGTTTTGCCGTTTGTGCCACTTATCCAGATGGAGTAGGGCATTTTGTCTGCAAATAGATCATATTCGCTGATTAGATTTTTTGCTTTTTTTATGAGGTGGTTGTTGGGTGGGATGCCTGGACTTGTAACTTCAATATCACTTTTTTTAGCCTCAAACATTTCTGGTGGTAAAAACTCATTTCCTTTTTTATCATAAGTAACTGCAAAAAATTTATCATCATAAACTGTACATCCTCCAAACTTTTCTATGATAGCTTTAGTTGTTTTACCGTAACCAAAGATTGTCATTTTTATCGTATCTTTAGAGTTATTAGAGCTATTAGATTTGAGATGAGGGCTATTATCCAAAATCTTACGATTATCTTGTTTTCTGCCCAGCCTTTTAGTTCAAAATGGTGGTGAATTGGAGCCATTTTAAAGACTCTTTTTTTACGAGCTTTATAACTTCCAACTTGTAGTATCACTGAGACAGTTTCCATAACAAAGACAAAGCCTATTAGTATCAAAAGAAGCTCATTTTTAGTGATAATTGCCATATAAGCTATAAAACCTCCAAGGGCTAAACTCCCACTATCTCCCATAAAAATTTCAGCAGGATGACAATTGTGCCACAAAAAACCGACTAAAGAGCCTACAAGTGCAGTAGCTATTATGGTGACCTCTCCAATTCCTTTGATATTTGGTAAGAGTAGATATTCACTTAAAAGTGCATGACCCATAATATAGACAAAGATGCTTAAGCTCATGATGGAGAAAATTGAAGGGACAGTAGCTAAACCATCAAGTCCATCAGTTAGGTTTACAGCATTTGAGGTTGAGACAAATACTAAAATCCAAAAAACAATTGCTAGTATATTCATATCAAAAAGTGGATATTTATAAAATGGAATATAAAGCTCAGTCATAAAACCACCAAAGTATAGATACAATCCGATAATAATGGAGGCTCCAATTTGTAGAAAAATCTTTTTATTTCCACTTAGCCCTGCTTCATTTTTTTTATGTAATATTTTTGCTAAATCATCTTTTATGCCAATTAGTGCAAATAAAATGATAGTTAAAATTGCACCAAGAGCTAAAAAGTTGTTATATTTTATCGTTAAAAGTGAAGCTATGAGGGTTGAGCCTAGAAAAACTAACCCACCCATAGTTGGAGTTGTTGACTTAGCTTGGTGTGAATCTGGTGCATGTTTGTATATAGGTTGATTTGCATTTTTAGCTTTTGCCCAAGCTATATATCTTGGCATCAAGACAAGGGTCAATATAAAAGCTGTAAAAAATGAGATACCAGCTCTTAGTGTTATGTATTGAAAAATATTTATGTCAAGAAGTTGATGAAGAAGATAGAGCATTAAAATCCTTAATTAAAAATCTTATTCTATTAAAACTTATCTTAACTGATGATAGAAGTTTTTGTATTTTGTATCATATGGTATCATTGATATTTTTATAATTTATTACAATATATTAAAATAATTATTAAAATAATTAAATATATTGTAATAAATTATAAAAATGTTCTCTTTTTTAAATATTATTTATGAAATATGGTAAAAATTAATTTATTTTAAAGTAAACCTGCTATATTATAAATATTATTTTTAATTCACAAATAGCAAGGATTTGTAAGTTTATATGAAAACAATAAATTTTTTAACAGGTAATTTTATGCCAGAGAATTGTGCAGGGACAAATCGTATTTTGTCACTTGTAAAAGAGCTTGAAAAAACTTATAAAGTAAATATTTTTTGCATAACTGAGCGAGGAAAACCTCAAAAAAATCAAAAAATTGTATATAGTGACAATATTGATGTATATTATGTTGATCAGCGTTACTATGATGGTGAAAAATTTTACTCTCGGGCACTACATGAATTATATTATGCTATAAAACTAACTTTAAAAGCGAGAAAGTTTCAGTCTGATATCACAGTAGCTACATCACCACAAATGTTTATTATACCAGCTGTTGCTGTTTTTGGTTCAAGAAAATCTATCATAGATGTTCGAGATTTGGTTTGGGAGTATATAGAAGAGACATCAGCTTATAAGAAAATTTTAAAAAATTTAATTACTCAATTTATGAAATTATCTTTGAAAAAATTTAAGTATATAACAGTAACAAATTCTCACGAGTATCATTGGGTTGAGGAGTTTGTCTCTAAAGATAATATAGTTCAAATTACAAATGGTATAGAAAACAGTACATTTGAACAATTGTGCAGACTTAAACATAATGAAGAGAGAGTATTTACAGTAACATACATAGGAAATGTTGGAATTGCTCAAAATATAAAAACATTGATAGATGCAGCAAGAGATGTTCAAAATATTAGGGTAAATATCATAGGTGAAGGTAATCGTTATAAGCAATTAAAAGAGTATGTTCATAAAAATAGAATTTCAAATGTGGAGTTTTTTGGTAGAGTTCAACGAGATAAAATGATTGATTTTTACCAAGAAAGCTCACTTCTTTTTGCACAACTTGATGAGACATTTAGTGCAGCTATGCCTTCAAAATTGTATGAGTATGCTTCAACGGGATTACCTATCGTCTATGCTGGATCTGGTGTTGCTAGAGATTTTGTGAATGAACTTGAAAATTCTACCACTATAAAACCTGGTGATACAAAAGCTTTGAAGGATGCAATTTTAAAATATAGAGATTTGAAATGCACTATTTCACAAAAAAATAGAGATTTTGTGCGAAAAAATTTTATAAGAGAGAAACAAAGTACAAAAATGGTCGATATAGTAGATAGATTAATTATGGAGTAATTTTTATGAATATTTTAGTAACTGGTGGGGCTGGATATATCGGCAGTCATGTTGTTAAGCAGTTGGGAGAGCTTGGGGAGCACAAAATTACTGTTTTAGATAATTTAGTGACAGGATTTGAAAGCTCTATTCTTTATGGAGAGTTTATCAATATTGATTTGAGTGATTTTAAAAGAGTTGAAGAGATATTTTCAGAAAACAAGTTTGATGCGGTAATTCATTTTGCTGCAAGTTTAGTTGTTCCTGAAAGTGTTAGTGATCCTTTAAAATACTACTTAAATAATACGGTAAACACTGCCAATGTAATTAACCTTTGTTTAAAATATAAAGTTAATAAATTTATATTTTCTTCAACTGCGGCTGTTTATGGTGAGCCGTCAATGGATAAGATTCCAGTTGATGAATTGAGTTTAACAGCTCCCATAAATCCTTATGGAAGTAGTAAGCTTATGAGTGAGAGTGTATTAAAAGATGCTTCAAATGCTTTTTTGGATTTTAACTATGTTGCACTTCGTTACTTTAATGTTGCAGGAGCTAGTGTTGATGGAAAAATTGGTCAATCAACTAAAGATGCAACACATCTTATAAAAGTAGCAGCCGAGTGTGCTCTTGGAAAAAGAGAGAAGATGTATGTTTTTGGAGACGATTATCCAACTGCTGATGGAACTTGTATAAGAGATTATATTCATGTAGAAGATTTAGCTAGTGCACATTTAAAAGCATTAGAGTATCTTGAAAAAAATGATAAAAGTGATATTTTTAATTGTGGTTATGGACATGGTTTTAGTGTAAATGAAGTGCTAGATACTATGAAAAAAGTAACAGGTGTTGATTTTAAAGTTTTAAAAGAGGATAGAAGAGCAGGAGACCCAGCAGCCCTTATCTCTAACAATAGTAAAATTACTAAGCTTATGAACTGGACTCCAAAATATGATGATTTAGAGCTTATTTGCAAAACTGCTTATGAGTGGGAGAAAAAAATATAATGAAAAAAGTGATGCTTGTTTTTGGAACAAGACCAGAGGCTATTAAAATGGCTCCTTTGGTTAAAGAATTTCAAAAATATCCTAAAGATTTTCAGACTATAGTTTGTGTTACAGCTCAACATAGAGAGATGCTAGATCAGGTGTTAACTCTTTTTGATATTGTGCCTGATTTTGATCTTGATATTATGAAGCCTGGACAAAATCTGTATGGAGTGACTTCAAGTATTCTTTTAGGACTTCAAGGAATTTTTGAGAAAGCTAAACCTGATATTGTGTTAGTTCACGGTGATACCACAACTACTTTAGCGACTTCTCTTGCTGCATTTTACCAAAAGATAACGGTTGGACATGTTGAGGCAGGTTTAAGAACTAATGATATTTACTCTCCTTGGCCAGAGGAGGGGAATCGTCAAGTTACAAGCAGATTAGCAACATATCATTTTGCTCCTACTGGTGAAAGCGGGGCTAATCTTTTAAAAGAAAATGTCGATACTGCAAATGTACTTGTAACGGGAAATACAGTGATTGATGCTCTTTTAAAGGTAGTGTCAAAAATTGAGTCCAATGAAGGTTTAAAAAGTGAGCTTAAAACTTTAATAGCTATTAAGGGTTATGAGTTAAATGAGAGTAAAAAGATAGTTTTAGTTACAGGACATAGAAGAGAAAATTTTGGGCAGGGGTTTTTAGATATATGTACAGCTTTAAAAGAGTTGGCATTAAAATATCCAAAGTGCGATATCGTCTATCCAGTTCATCTAAATCCAAATGTTCAAAAGCCTGTAAATGAGATTTTATCTAACGTGGATAATGTTTTTTTAATATCTCCTTTGGATTATGAACCGTTTGTTTATTTGATGAGTAAGGCTTATTTTATCTTAACAGATAGTGGAGGCATCCAAGAAGAGGCTCCAAGTTTAGGGAAACCTGTTTTGGTTATGAGAGATACAACTGAAAGACCAGAAGCTTTAAAAGCTGGAACAGTAAGGCTTGTTGGTACAGATGTAAAAAAAATATTGAGAGAGTCAATTAAGCTTTTTGAGGATGAGAAAGAGTATAAAAAAATGTCAAAGTCACATAATCCTTATGGAGATGGTAAAGCTTGTGAAAAAATTGTGATATATTTAAAAGGGAAATAAAAATAATGATTGAAAAAATTTGTGTAATAGGTTTGGGATATATCGGTCTTCCAACTGCCGCACTTTTAGCAAATAGAGGCTACAAAGTAAGAGGTGTTGATGTAGTAGAAGAGACAGTTAAGATTATTAATCAAGGTAAGATTCACATTGTGGAGCCTGATTTAGATACCTTTGTTCAATCTGCTGTTAATTCTGGAAATTTGGTAGCATACACAGAAGCTGGCGAATCAGATATATTTATCATCGCAGTTCCTACCCCTTTTAAAGATAACAATGTTCCAAATATTGATTATATCATCTCGGCAACTCGTGGAATTGCACCTTATGTAAGAGAGGGAAATATTATTATATTAGAGTCAACTTCACCAGTTGGTACAACAGATATCATGGAGCAGACTCTTAAAGATGAGGGAATTGATACATCTAAAATATATTTCTCTCACTGCCCTGAGCGGGTTCTTCCTGGAAAAATCATGCATGAATTAGTGCATAATGATAGAATTGTTGGAGGTACTACCAAAGAGGCGACAGAGTTAACGGCTAAATTTTATGAGAGTTTTGTCTCTGGTGAAGTTTTGCAAACAGATGCAAGAACTGCAGAGATGGCAAAACTAACTGAAAATAGTTTTAGAGATGTAAATATAGCTTTTGCAAATGAACTCTCAATGCTTAGTGAGAAGTTTGGTATCGATGTTTGGGAGTTGATTGAGCTTTCAAATAGACATCCACGAGTCAATATCTTGCAACCTGGATGTGGAGTTGGTGGACACTGTATCGCTGTTGATCCTTGGTTTATTGTAGATGCTGCAAAAGGAGATGCAAAGATTATTAAAGCAGCAAGAGAAGTAAATGATTATAAGAGTGAATGGGCAATTGAAAAAGTAAAAAATGCCGCTTTAGAGTTTGGAAGAAAACATGGTAGAAAAGCTAGAGTTGCCTGTATGGGGCTTGCTTTTAAGCCTGATATTGATGATCTTAGAGAGTCACCTGCACTTTATATTACTAAAAATTTAATGAGTGATTGTTGTGATGTTTTAGCAGTTGAGCCAAATATCAAGAGTTATGATGGACTAGAGATAGTTAATTGTCACGATGCAGTAAAAATTGCAGATATTATTGTTTTTCTAGTTTCACATAAAGAGTTTCTTGGTCTTGAGATTGAGGATTCAAAAGAGGTTATGAGTTTTTGTAAAATGGTAGATAGAAGAAAAGAGAAGCGTAAGTGATAGCAAAGTTTAAAAAAGTGCTCTCAAATGATGGAGCACTTTTTACACTTTCAAGTCTTATTTATAGTTTTTCAACTTATTTAATAGCATTAACAATTCCATATATTTTTGATGTTAAGATGATGGCAGGATTCTCTGCGACATTTAATATCATCATGATTTTCTCATTTGTATTTGAGTTTGGACTCTCTACTAGTTATCTTCGTTTTAATCAAATTAGAAAAAATACAGATTTTATAAATGCCTATTTTCAACTATTTATTTTTGCTATATTGACACTATTTTACTTTACATTTTTGGGTAATTTTTTAGGTGATATGTTTGGTTTTGATAATATTGAGCTAGGGGAGGAGTATATATATCTAGCTACTTTTGCAGTTTTGTCTTGGATATTTTTTAAAAATGTATATCTTTCAAATAAAAAGATTAAATTTATACTTTTAAATAGTGTGATTTTACTACTCATTAGAGTTGGGTTTTTAATTTATATCTTTACGATAGAGGGACCTGTAACATTAGATGAGATATTTATATATTTGTTTATCGCTCCTTTTGTCTTAGTTGCATTTTTTAATATGAAATATAATGTTGAGTATATTGTAAAGTCTTTTGAAAAAATCAAAGAAAAAAGAAATATATCTATTTTTAAAAAGAGGGTTAAGCAGTTCTTAGCTTTCTCTTTTTTAGCATATATTATAAACTCACTTTATATATATACAGGTAGGTATGCTCTTGTCTATTTGACTGATGAGAAGATGGAGCAACTCTTGGCAGAGCTTGGGTATGCTTTTACTTTTGGAGGGCTTATTATGATTTTTACTGTATCTATTAGATTGTATCTTATCTCTAAGTTTAATATATCAAATGTAGATGAGATTGTGAAGTATGTCAAAAAAATTAATGGTTATAAGTATCAATTTATGGTAGTTGGAGCAGTTTTTTCAAGTTTGGTTGCTTTTACAGTTTATTTTATAAAGCCTGATTATTTAACTGAAAGAACGGCACTATTTACATTTATTTTAATCTTCTCTTATATGGTTATAGCTTATTTTAGTATGTTTACACTTTTGTCAAAAACATTTGATTTTAATAAGCTGGAATTGGGGCTTAATGTTGTTCGTCTTATTTTGGTTGTGATAGCAGTTGAACTTCTTTTGGGAGAATATCCAATAGCTGGATTTGCAGTTGTAAGTTTTTGCATGGTTATAATTGAATATATTTTTGCTAAAATAGTTCTTAAGAGAGTTTTAAAAAAGGATATATAGTTATGGGATTTAGATTAATTAAAGATTTTATGTTTTTATTATTGATTTTTAGTTTTATTAATGATAATTTTATTGTTAATATTGCTGGAGAATCTGCACTAAAAGCAATTTTCGGTCTCTTTATTCTTGTTAATATAAAGGAGATTTTACATGCTTTTATAAGACCAAAAAACCGTATATTAAAGACTTTTTTTATCTATATTTTTATAATGATTATTATTATGCTTATAACAAAAGTGTTTTACTCTCATACTACACTTGCAAGTGGGTTTTTGGTTTTAATGCCGATGACAATTATATTTGCATATCTTAGTTACTATGAAAATTTTGAGAGACTTCTCTATATTATCTGGATAAGTGTTGTTGTGTCGTCGATAATCTCATTTTTTAATCCTCCAGTTGATCAGTGGACATTTAGAAGATCAGGTGGAACAATGGATCCAAATGAGTTCTCAGCACAACTTCTTATGGCTAGTGCAATTACTATATTTTTATATGAAAAAAATAGAAATCTTATTTTTCTTGTTGGTTCTTTGGTGTTATTTTTAATTGTATTTGTCTATGCTGGATCAAAATCAGCGATGTTGACACTTGCAATTTTAGGATTTTATGCATTAATTATAAAGTTTGGTTCTTTATTTAGAAAGATATTATCTTTTAAAGGTCTTATTGCTTTAGCAATTGTAGGACTTATTGTTTTGCAAGTTGATTTTAATAAGTTTGAAGCAGTATCTGGCATGCAAGATAGAGCAGCACAGCATGGTACTGCAGATACTAGGTTTGTATCTTGGGAAGCTGGTTGGAGAATGGCTCAAGATAACTTTTTATTGGGTATAGGATTAGAGGTATATGAAGATTATGCAAGAGGTTATGCTGTGGATTATATTGCCGATGGCTCTTTAGCGCCCCATAATGTTTTTGTAAAATTAATTGCGGAGGCTGGCATCTTTGCTTTTGTTAGTTTTTTGGTCTTTTTATATTATCTATTTACTACAAAAAGTATGCAAATTAGGCAAAGTTCATATTTTTGGATAGCTTTAGCTACATATTCAAATGTTTTGATGGGTTTAACTCTCTCATCTACATATGATAAGACTTTTTGGATAGCTTTAGCACTTTTATCTAATGTTATAATTATCTTATACAAAGAACAAAACAAGGTAAAAAATGAAAATACTACACATTTCCTCTGATATGCACACAGGCGGTGCTCAGAAATTTTGTATAGACATCTGTAATGAACTTGTTAAAAATAGAGATTTAGAAGTTATTATCTGTTCAATTGAAAAAATGAGTGAAAAACAGCAGATTATGTATCAAAAAATAAGTCCTGATGTGAAGTTTTTATCACTTGATAAAGTTGGTAAAAGTCCCCTGATTGCATTTAAAATTGCTAAAATGATTTTTTCTATTAAACCTGATATTACTCATACCCATACAAGAGCTCAAATGTTTTCAGCTTTAGGTTTAGTCTTGTTTAGAAGACCTAATATCCATACCATTCATAGTGTTGCTCACAAAGAGACGACAAAAGGTCGTCTTAGATTTTATAAGTTTTTATATGATTTTTTTAATTTTACACCTGTTTCTATAAGTGAGCAAGTCTTAAAATCAACTCAAGATTTATATGGAAAAAAATATGTTGAAAAGATTGATAATGGTGTAAAAAAATTAGAAAAAACAGATAAATATCAAGAGACAAAAGAGTTTATTGATAAACTTAGAAAGAGTAAAAATACAAAAATATTTGTAAGTATTGGTAGGTTTTATAATGTAAAAAATCAAGAATTATTAATAGCCGCATTTGAAGCTTTGCTAGATGATGAAACAGACGCACATCTTTTGATTTTAGGCTCTTTAGATGTGGTACCAGCATATGCAAAAAAGTGTGAAAATATGATAAAAACAAAAAGTAATATTCATCTTTTGGGAGAGAGAGCAAATGTTAGTGATTATTTGATAGAGTCAGATGCTCTTTGTTTCTCTTCAATTTATGAAGGGCTTCCTATGGCAATTATTGAGGCTATGTCTGTTGGAGTTCCTACCGTTTCAACGGCAGTTGGTGGAATACCTGATGTGATAGTAGATGGAAAAAATGGATATTTATCAGATGATATGAGTGTGAAGTCTTATAAAGAGGCATTAAAAAAAGTTGTAGTAAATAACACTTTAGATAAAAATATTCTTATACAACATTATGAAAAACATTACGAAATCAAAGATTGTGCAAATAGATATTTAGAACTTTATAGGAAAAAACTTTAATTATTGTAATTAAAGTTTTAGTAAAGATTTTTTGCTGTAACATGAGAAATAATGAGATTAAAAATTACAGGAGTTAGCCAATGTCCATAGATAGTATTTTACATTTGTATCGAGGTTTTTATTATAAGATGCCACAATTTATGAAAACTTTTATCGGTTCGGTTTATGGTAAGATACCACTATCTAAGAGGTTTGGTGATAAATATACTGAGCAAAAAGAAATTTTAGATAATTATACAAGTATGGATGAAAAAAAGAGAGATGAGTTCATTTATAACAAAATTCTAGAAACAATTAAGTTTGCCGAGGAGAATATACCTTATTATCAAAAAAGTTTTAAAAAAGCTGGTGTCTCATCTACAGATTTTAAAATATTAGCAGATATAGAAAAATTTCCAATTATCTCAAAAGCAGATATAAAAGCAAATTTAGAAGATTTTTATATAGATAAGTTTGAAAAACCTATAGCATATTATACAGGTGGCTCACTCTCAACTCCTACAAAATATTTTCAACCACTATACACATCAAGAGCAAAAGAGAAAGTTTATAATAACTATTTTTTTGAGAAGATTAATTATCACTATAGAGATAAAACCCTTCTTTTAAAAGGGAGAGAAGTATCAAAGCCTGATGAAGATATATATTGGGAGTATGAGCCAATTGATAACTATTTTTTGATTTCAAATAATTATATGAATTCAGATAAGTTTCCACTCATGTTTGCTAAAGCAAAATCATTTAAACCTAAGTTTCTTTTTGGTTATCCTAGTGCACTTTTGAGTTTTATTAAACAGAGCAAAATGTATGGCTATGAGCCACTTGACATAAAAGGTGTTATTTTATCGTCTGAGACAGCTTATGCTCATGAGGTCAAAATCATTAGAGATTATTTTGGTGTAGATGTTTTAACTCAATATGGACATACAGAAAGAGCAGCAATCGCTTATAGAGTTAATGAAGAGTCTTATAGCTTTATGAATTCATATGGTGCAACTCGTATAATAGACAATGAAATTGTAGCAACTGGATTTGATAACAAAGTGATGCCTCTTATAAACTACAAAACAGGTGATAGTGTGTCTGGAGATGTGAAGTATATTGAAGGTACAGATATCGCTCTTAGTTGTGACTCTATTGAAGGTAGAACACAAGATTTTCTTGTAACTGATGACAAGAGACTTGTCTCAATTACAACTATGTGTGGAGGTCAACATCTTCCATTAGATCAAATCAGCAATATCCAGTATATTCAAAGTGAAGCTGGAAAAGTAAAAGTACTTGTTGAAGATCAAAATAAAGGTGTTGATCCTGAGGCTGTGATTTTAGGGATGAAGCAACTTGTTCGAGATGGTGTGGATTTTGAAGTGGAGCTTGTAGATAAGATAGAAAAAAGTTCAAGAGGTAAAAGAGTCATATGCAAACAGTCACTAGATATCGAAAAAATTAGAGCAGGTGTTGTATAAACTATATAAAAGGCTTTTAGGTGGATAAATATTTAAATTATTTTCATACCCTAAAGTATATGAAAACAAAGCAGATTAATTATAGGCTTTTTTATATGCTTCGTTCAAAATATAGAAAATTAACTAAATTTTCATACCCTTACAAAAAAGCATCTAAATCTAATAGGTTGAATTTTATAAAGAGTATAGAGAGTTATGATAGCTTCAAGAACGGAGAGTTTGAGTTTTTAAATCTCTCATATAAATTTGAAAATGGGATTGATTGGAATTATTTAGGTTATGGAAAACTTTGGGCATACAATTTAAATTATTTTGAGTTTTTAAATCAAAAAGATTTTGATTGTAAAGTTGGATTAGAGTTTATAAATGAGTTTATTGCCTCTTTGAGGATAAATACAGAGGGATTGGAGCCTTTTCCTATTTCACTTCGAGGGATTAATTGGATTAAGTTTTTAAGTCAAAATGATATTAAAGATGAAAAAATAGATGACTCTTTATATGCTCAATATATGATTTTAATGGATAATTTAGAGTATCATTTGCTAGGAAATCACCTGCTAGAAAATGGTTTTTCACTTCTTTTTGGTGCTTATTATTTTAAAGACAATGAACTATATAATAAGGCAAAAGAGATATTGATTAGTGAATTAGATGAGCAGATATTAGAAGATGGGGCACATTTTGAATTGACTCCTATGTATCACCAGATCATGCTTTTTAGAGTTTTGGATTCTCTTAATCTTGTGGTAAACCATGAGATATTTGATAAAGAGTTAGAAGAATTTTTTATCAAAAAAGCTGAGATAATGCTTTCTTGGCTTAAAAAAATTAGCTATAAAGATGGAGCAATCCCACATTTTAATGATTCTACAGATGGCATTGCACCAACATCTATTAATCTTTTTGAATATGCAAAAAGACTAGGTTTGAAAAATATAGTTAAATTAGAGTTAAATGAGAGTGGATATAGAGCGAAAAATTTTGAGAGGTATGAGCTTAGAGTTGATGTTGGTGAGATAGGTCCATCTTATATCCCAGGTCATGCACATAGTGATACTTTTGGTTTTGAGCTTAGAGTTGATGGAAAACCTTTTATAGTCGATAGTGGAATTTCCACTTATGAGAGTAATGAGCTTCGTTTAAAACAAAGACAAACATCTGCTCACAATACAGTGCAAATTGGTGATATTGAACAGTCTAAAGTTTGGTCAAGTTTTAGAGTGGCAAATCGTGCAAATATAAATTTTTTAAAAGAGTATGATGATACTATCATAGCCTCTCACGATGGATATAAAGATTTAGGGATTATCCATCAAAGAACATTTAGTGCAAGTAATAAAACTATTGAGATAAAAGATTTGCTCATTGGAAAATATAATGGTGGATTTGAAAATAATGCATATATACATTTTCATCCAGATATTGATAAGGTAGAGATAAAAGATAATAAAATTATGATAAAAGATATAACTTTACTTATAGAGGGTTCAAAAAATCTGCAATTGGACGATTTTACATATGCATTTGGTTTTAATAGATTAAAAGATGCAAAATTGTTAAAAATTACTTTTAATAACGAACTTTTAGTCACTATAAGCTTTTTGTGATAAAATAGTTAAATTATTTAATAAATTTAAAGTATTTATTAATATATTTAATTATAAAATTAACATTAAGTTGTTTACAGGTTTGTCTATAGTGACATTTTGTGTAAAAAAGTAATAAAATATTATTTTAGTCAATAAATATTAACAATTTATTTTAAAATAATATTTAATATTCTATAATGAATTTAAGACTAGAAAGATATAAAAAATAAAAGGTAAGAGAATGAAATACAAATATTTAGCTGCTATCTCTTTATTGGTAACATCGATTTTTATCGGTGGTTGTGGTTCTAAAAACAATGAGTATGTTCTTTTTGAAAACGAAAAGAACAAAAATTTAAATCCAGAGCTTGCAACACAGAGAATTGCATCTTCGTATGAAGATGCATATGAGCATAAGTTAATGCCAAATAACCGTGTATCTATTTTGGTCTTTAACCATCCAGAGTTAAGCACTAGAGATGTAAGATCTATGGTTGCACCTGCTGATGAGAGAGGAGCTCTTATCATTAAAGATGGTACGATAAATATACCGCTTGTTGGAGTGGTTCGTATCTCTGGCTTGACTGAGAGAGAAGCTAGTGATTTATTATCTCGTGAATACTCAAGATATATTAAAAATGCTCATGTTACACTGGAAGTATTAAATAAAAGAGTTTATGTAATGGGTGAAGTAGTAACACCTGGTCGGGTAAATATCATAGAAAATAGCTCAAATTTATTAGAAATAATTTCTAGTAGTGGAGGATTGACTGATTTTGCAGCTAGAAATGAGGTAAAGATTATTAGGGGAACGGAGTCTAATCCAATTGTTAAAACAGTGGATCTTACAAAAATTAGCTCTTTAGGTACAGGAAGTTTAACTCTCTATCCAAATGATGTTGTTTATGTGAAACCAAACAGATTAAAGCAGAGAAACTTAGCTATTGCTGAGGCTATGCCTGCGATTAATATAGTTCAAGCGGTATTGGGAGCACTTTTTACAGGTAAACAGCTTACAAATACACAAATTTTTAATGTCGGTGAATTTACCGGTTATCAATTTTAGAAAAGGGGAGATAGAGTATGCAAGATTCTCAATTAAATTTGTCAAAAGGCAATGAGAGTGGAGATTTTAAAAAGGTACTAAATGTACTTGGGAAGCAAAAAGCACTTAGTTTTCTTATTGTATTTCTTTTTTTTGTTGGAGGTATTGTGTATGCTTATTTTGCACAGCCTACTTATGAGACTTATTCAACAATTGAAGTTAGTAATGATAATTTGGATTTGAGCCTAGATGCAGTTGTTAGAGGTGGCGGTATTGGTGAAGATGCTACATTAATTGATACAGAAGTTGAAATTATAAAATCTCGTAACTTAATAGAAAAAGCACTTGAAAAAGTTGGATATAATATACGGTACTTTCAAACATCAGGATATAAGGAGAGAGAGCTTTATAAAAACTCTCCGATAGAAATTACGGAGTTAAAAATTAAAAATCCACTTTTTTATGGTACAAAATTTATAATTGAACCTATAAGTGACAATTCATATAAAATTTATCCTGATGGTGGTGGAGTTATTGGAGGTATTAAAAAATCAATAGCATCACTTATGGGGAAGAGAATAAACGAGGTAATTTATAGTGGAGAACATGAGTATTCGCAAAAAGTTGATAATGAGTTTTTCTCACTTGTTGTTAAAAAAATAGGTTTTATAGATGGTGGAAAGTATGCATTTTTATCACTAAATAAAGATAAAGCTATAAATATAGTATCTTCAAATCTTAGTGTATTTTCTCTATCTCAAAATGGCTCAATTATTAAGATGGTTTATCAAGATAATAGTCACTTAAGAGCTAAAGAATTTTTAGATAATCTTGTAGATATCTATCTTGATCAGAGTGTGGAGAAAAAAACATCTCAAGCATCTAGTGCACTAACATTTGTTGATGAACAACTTCAAGAGATAAGTAAAAAACTTCAAAGTTCAGCTGTAAAACTAGAAAATTATAAAGAGGAGAATAATCTTATAGATATTGAAGCAGAGTCTCAATTAACTTTAACAAACTTAAGTAATTTTAAGACACAACTTTCAGAGATAAAAATTCAAGAGAGTGCATTTGCTGCTTTGTATAATGAGTTTAAGACAGGTAATTATGGCTCAGTATCTTCACTCTCTATTGATTACCCAGTTTTAGGGACTCTTTTAAATGATTTGCAAGTTGCTAAATCTGAGAGAATAGATTTGTTATCAACTTATACGGAGCTTCATCCTGATGTTGCTCAAATTGATGAGAAGATAAATGATACTAAAATGGCATTAGAGAGTGCAATAGAAAGTATTAGTGATAGTATTAGAGAGAAGAAAAGATCTTTAGAAGACACTCTTTATACAAGCGAGACAAAGCTTTTAAAATTTCCTGAAAAAGAAAGAGAGTTAGCTGATCTTCAAAGAAAGTATAAAATTAATGAGAGAACTTATGAGTTTTTACTTCAAAAGCAAGCAGAGATGTCAATCAATAAGGCTTCAACAGTATCTAGTAATCGTGTTTTAGATCGTGCTGTAAATGAGAGTGTAGCAAAAAGTCCTAATATACCAATGATTGCGAGTGCAAGTTTATTACTTGGATTAATTACTGCTATGCTTTTAGCATTACTTAGAGATTTTTTAGACAATAAGATAAAAACTAGAGAAGATTTAGCAAGTGCTACAAGAATTCCATTTTATGGAGTAATTCCTTATGTTAAGACTTCTGAAAAGATGTTTACTATCGATGATCAGCAGTCTGTGGCCAGTGAAGCACTTAGACTTATTAGAACAAATTTAGAGTTTATAGCAACTGAAAATAAGAGTAAAGTTGTTGTTGTAACTTCTACAGTTCCAAGTGAAGGTAAAACAACAATTGCTACTAATTTAGCTGCAGTTTTTGGCATGGGAGATAAAAAATGTATTGTCTTATCACTTGATATGAGAAGACCAATGCTTCATAAAGTATTTTCTTTGACCAATAAAGTTGGTATGAGTACGGTTCTTTCTAAAAATAGTCTTCTTAAAGAGGTTATTTGGGAACATAAAAAGATTAAAAATCTTGATATTATTACATCAGGACCAATTCCTCCAAATCCTTCTGAGCTTATGCAAGTTGGAAAAATTGAAGAAATTATCAATGAACTTAGAAAAGATTATGATTATATCATAGTTGATTCTCCTCCAATGGGTATGGTTACAGATGCTCTACTTCTTATGAAGCAAGCAGATATATCTTTAGTTGTATTTAGATCAGAGGTTTCAGAAAAAGAGTATATAAAGTCATTAGAAGATATTACACACTCATACAATATAGATAATGTAGGCTTAGTCTTAAATGCTGTAAAACCAAAAAATATGTCACAAAGCTTTTTCAAATATAGCTATGCATATAAATAGGAAGAAGTGTAATTTATGTTTGGAAGTGAACTTGATTTAATTGATGGAATTTTAATAATATTGTTAACAATATTGCTTGTTAGCTTGGTGATTAAGTTCTCTTCAAAAATAGGTTTACTAGATATTCCAAATGATAGAAGCTCTCATGTTGCTCCAACTCCTAGAGGTGCTGGAGTTGCTATGTTTTTTTCATATATGATTGTTTTAATACTTTTTCATAATAGCTTTGTTTATGAATATATAGGATTTTTTCTAGCTCTTTTTTTAATTTTTGTAGTTGGTGTTTATGATGATAACAAAGGAGTAGAACCAAAAATTAAATTTATTGCCATAATCGCTGCGACACTTTTGATATTTTTTATAAATGACTTTAAAATTGATACTTTGGGAACTTGGTTTGGTTATGAGATAAGTTTACCTTGGTTTTTTGCCCTTATTATTACAATTGTAGCAGTTGTTGGATTTACAAATGCACTAAATCTTTTGGATGGGTTAGATGGTTTAGCAGGTGGTGTTTCTTTGGTTATTTTCCTCTCTTTTGCATACATTGGGTATGTATATGAAGATAATTTCATAATAACCGTATCACTTTTTATGATTTTTTCCTTAGTTGGATTTCTATTTTTTAATTGGAATCCTGCTGCAGTTTTTATGGGAGATAGCGGCTCGTTGGTACTTGGTTTTGTAATTGCTATAGTTGCTATTAAATCTATTGTTTATGTTAGTGTTACTTCTGTATTACTACTTGCCGCTTTGCCGATAATTGATACTTTAGTAGTTATGACTAGACGAATACAAAGAAACTTATCCCCTTTTAATCCAGATAAAACTCATATACATCATAAAGTATTGACTTGGAGAGGAAGTGTTGACCACTCTGTTATGATTTTAGTTGTTATCCAGATTTTTTTCTCTTTTCTTGGGCTTTTATTTAGGGAGAGAGGTGATGAGAGTATCTTTTTTCTATTTGCTCTTTTGCTTTATCTATTTTTTAAGGCTTTAGATGAGAGAAGACTTTTAAGGGATAAGCTCTATATTACAAAAATGAAAAAAAAAGTAGTTTGTTATATAGAAGATGTTTTGAGTGAGAAGATGGCTATTAAAATTTTATATGGACTTATCATATTTTTTCTTATTGCCAAGATAGTTTTTTACTAACTTTTTGTTATACTTAATGCTTATTAAAAACAAAACTGTATTTGGATAAAAGATGATTTACGAACACGAGATACCTAACCAGAGTCGCTTATATTTTGGCAAGAGTGCAAAGTTGAAAAGAACCATTGAAAATGTGGCGAGTGATATTTTATATGGTGAAAATTATGAAGAGATACTAACACCTATCTTTTCATATCATCAACACTCTTGCATAGATGAACAAGAGTTGGTTAGGTTTTCAGATAAGCAAAATCATATCATATCTTTAAGGGCAGATAGTACACTTGATGTTGTTCGTATTATTACAAAAAGGTTGGGTCGAAGTATAGAAAAAAACAGATGGTTTTATATACAGCCTATTTATAAGTTTCCTAGTTTTGAATGTTATCAAATTGGAGCTGAGCAGATTGAAAATAGTGATTTGTCTCTTAGTATAAATGATAGCTCAAAGATTTTAAAAAATCTGAAGTTAAAACCATTATTGCAAATTTCAAATATGAATATTCCTCGTATAATTTGTGAAGAGTTAAAACTTAGTTTAGATATATTTAAAAATGCTAATTTGGAAGAGATTTTAAAACTAGATATCTCTTGGCTTAGTGGACTTGCATATTTGCAAAAACCTTCTCAAATAGATGCAATACTAAAAGAGGTTCCAAAATCATTAAAAAGTGAGCTTTTAATGATTAAATCACTATGTGAGAGAGTTGAATATAAAGATATTGTTATTGCTCCACTTTATTATGCAAAGATGCAGTATTATGATAATCTATTTTTTAGATATATACAAAAAAATGAGACACTTGGTATGGGTGGAAACTACAACCATAAAAATTTAAATGCAACAGGTTTTGCACTTTATACAGATAAATTAATAGAGGAAATGAGTAAATAAATGAAAGCAGATTTGATAGTAGGACTACAGTGGGGAGATGAAGGAAAAGGAAAAATCGTAGATCATTTAGCACAAAATGCTGATGTAGTTTGTCGTTTTGCAGGTGGACACAATGCAGGACACACAATAGTTGTGGATGGAACTAAGTATGCATTACACCTTTTGCCATCAGGTGTTTTAAACCCTGAAGCTATAAATATAATTGGAAATGGTGTAGTTGTAAGTCCTGAAAATTTAATCGATAAAGAGATGAAACAGTTTGATTATCTTGAAGATAGACTCTTTTTAAGTGATAAAGCTCATCTTCTTTTGCCTTATCATTCACTTATTGATCAAGCTAAAGAGAAGCTAAGAAAAAGAGCGATAGGAACAACAGGAAAAGGGATAGGACCAGCTTATGCTGATAAGATTTTAAGAGTAGGGCATCGTGTTGGAGAATTGCATCACGCAGATAAATTAGCTGAAAAAATAGCTAACTATTTTGAATTAAACAGAGTACTTTTTTCTGCCCTAGAAATTGGCACACCTACAAAAGACGAACTTTTAAAAGATTTAAATCGATACTATGAGAAATTAAAGCCTTATATTGCTGATACTACTCAAATGATTTGGAAGCATCTTGATGATGGTAAGAGAGTTCTTTTGGAAGGAGCACAAGGGACTATGTTAGACATAGACCATGGTACTTACCCTTTTGTTACAAGCTCTAATACTGTAAGTGCAGGAGCTTGTACTGGACTTGGGCTAAATCCTAAAGATATTGGAAAGGTAACAGGTATCGCTAAAGCTTATTGCACTCGTGTTGGAAATGGTCCATTTCCAAGTGAGGATTTTGGTGAAGATGGAGAAAAAATGGCTCAAATTGGACAAGAGTTTGGAACAACAACAGGAAGAAAAAGAAGATGTGGATGGTTTGATGCTGTAGCTTTAAAACATGCTTCAAGACTTAATGGTTGTGATGAAATTGCTTTGATGAAACTTGATGTATTAGATGGATTTAAAGAGGTAAAAGTTTGTGTTGCTTATGAATTTGAAGGGCAAGAGATAGATTATGTGCCATATGATTTAGAGGATGTGAAGCCAATTTACAAAAGCTTTAAAGGTTGGGATATAGTTGAAGGAGTTAGAGAATATGATAAGCTTCCAGATGAAGCTAAAGCATATGTAAAAGCATTAGAAGAGTTAACTATGACAAAAATAGGTATAATCTCAACAAGTCCTGATAGGAAAGATACTATTATCATAAAGTGAGTATAAGATGCAGACAAAATTTTTCCAGCTACTTAAAGTGAAGATGAGAAGAATTGATGAGATTGAGGGTGAAATCTTGGATGCACAAAATAAAAAGAGAGAAACAGAGTTAAAAATAAAAGAGATAGAAGTTGAGGTACAAGAGCTTAAAGTTCCAAAAAGTGGAAAGTTCTCGCAAATTAGCATTTCTAGTTTTTTTCTAACAAATCTTTCAAATCAAAAGAGTTTTTTAAAACAAGAACTATCTTCATTAAAGCTTCGAATTGAGGGGTTAAATACTCTATATAAAGAGGCAAATATAGAGTATGAAAAAGTAAAATATCTTGATGATTTAGAGAAGCAAAGATATATAAAAGAGTTAAAAATAAAAGAGAACAAAGATATGGATGAAGTTGGGAACCTTTTATTTGCAAAAAAAAACTTAAGAGTTAATGTATGAGAAGAGTTTTTTTAATACTATCTTTTTTACTCTCATTATCTTTTGCTAAGGTTCCTTTGGTTGATTGTGATCAGATTTTTGAGCTTAGAAAAGATGAACTTTTACGAGAGATGGAGAGAATTGATGAGAGACAACAAGAGTTTGAAGCATATCAAGAGGCTTCAAAAACATTAATAGAGCAGAAAAATGAAAAACTCTCAAAAAAACTTGATGAATTAGATGCAACTTTAAAAGAGATAGAAGATAAAAAAAAAGAGATTGCAAAAATCCATACACAAAACAAAGAGCTTTTAGATCAGATTAAAGTAGCTAAAGATGATAAGATTAGAGATACTTATCTAAAGATGAAAGATAAAAAAGCTGCTACTATTTTAGATACTATGCCAATTCCAAAAGCAGCAGGTATACTTTTTACTCTCACTCCAAAAAAAATATCAAAAATTATGGCAAAAATGGATCCAAACAATGCTTCACAAGTAACCTTGCTTTTAAAAGCAGGTCCACCATTTGATGATAATATCACCAAATAATCCACTATTTACCAAAAACTTGCTAGTATAATGGCAATTAATTTTGACAAGGCGTAAGATGAAAATTCCAGTACCACATGCACCGTATATTGCAAATAAGATTTCGATTGATTTGTTAAACTCTGGATATGCAACATTTACAAAAGGACTTGATCCTATAAAAGAGTGTGCCCAAAAACTCATAGAAGAAGAGTTAGAAAAAGAGAGGTCATTAGAGCAAAGAGTTGAAGAGATTTTAGAAGAGAATGAAGATGAGGTTGAGTTTGTCGATAGAAGAAGTATGTTTTGGATGATAAAAAAGAAAATTGCAAGTGATTATGATGTCATACTCTCATATGAGGATCGTTTCAACAATGTTGCACATCTTATTTTAGATAAGTTGTGGAGTGATGATTTGATGAACTATAGTGTGACTGAAAACTTGATGAAAAATGTTATCTATAAAGCGATAGAAGATTATATTCAAGGGTTTGAAGATATTGAGCAGACTGTGATAGATAAAATTGACACAATGAAGAGAAGATTAATCCCAGGAACTGATGAGTATAGTACGGTTTTTGAGAGGTTATATAGAGAAGAGCTTCAAAGAAAAGGGATGTTTTAATGTCAAAATTTAAAAGCATTTGGATTTATATTGAAAATGGTATTTTTTTGGAAGCTAAAAGTTTTGGCACAGAGGGTACAAAAACAGGAGAGATAGTTTTTAACACTTCGATGAGTGGCTATCAAGAGATTATGAGTGATCCAAGTTATGCAGGTCAGTTTGTTGTTTTTACAATGCCAGAGATTGGAAATGTTGGATGCAATGATAATGATATGGAGAGTGGGAGTGTATATTCGAGTGGTATGATTGTTAGAAACTATCAAGATAGATACTCAAGCTTTAGAGGCACATCAACTTTGTCAGAATTTTTAAACTCTTATGATAGTTTAGGGATTTGCCAGATAGATACAAGATTTTTGACTAAGATGATTAGAGATGAGGGTCCTAAGATGATGATTGCATCTACTGAAATTTCTGATAAACAAGAACTTAAAGAGTTACTCTCAAAATCAAAAAGAATTGAAGAGATAAACTATATAAAACAAGTTAGCACAAAAGAGATTTATGAGCATAAGGTAGGCTCTTGGGATAGTGAAAAGCAGGAGTATAAAAACCCAAAAAGTATCGGAAAAAAGATTGTTGTTTTGGATTTTGGTGTCAAGAGAAATATCTTAAATGAGTTAAAGCAGAGTGGGCTTAGTGTAGAGGTTATGCCAAACAATACACCTGCGGTTAAATTGATAGAGAGATTTCAAAAAAAAGAGATACAAGGTGTTTTTTTATCAAATGGTCCTGGTGATCCTTTAATACTAAAAGATGAAGCAAAAGAGATTAAAAAGTTAATAGATGCAAAAGTTCCTATGTTTGCAATCTGCTTAGGACATCAACTTCTCTCTATTGCTCACGGTTACAACACTTATAAGCTTAAATTTGGTCAACACGGTGGAAATCACCCTGTTCAAAACAAAGAAAGCTTAGTTGTGGAGATCACCGCTCAAAATCATAATTACAATGTTCCAGACTCTATCTGTGATATTGCTAAAATAACACATATTAATCTTTTTGACAATACAATTGAGGGTGTTAGCTATAATGATTCACCAATATTTTCAGTACAACATCACCCAGAAGCAAGCCCAGGGCCACATGAGAGTAAATATATTTTTAAAAAGTTTGCGAATAGTTTATAGGATGTGATATTTGTGTATAGGTTTTTATTTTAGTGCATTTATTAGTCTCTTCAAAGGTAAAAACCTCCGCCTTTAGGCGGACAGATTTATCTCCAATTGCTAGTAAATGATATAATGTATTTCAAAAAGAGGGGATATGAAATACAGATAAGGGAGCCTCAATGGCATTAAGCTAAGCCCTAAGAAGCACCAAGAAAAACTATAAAACCAACAATAAATCAGAGTAAAATAATTCCATATAACATACCCTTATATTACAAAGGTTAGATATGCTAAAAAAAACTGTTTGTTTTCAGCAGTTTTTAGAAATATGATTCACTCTGTTAAATTTAAAGTCAAACACAAAATAAAACAGAGTGATTT
>Ga0256834_1000361_pt1 | contig 33086 bp, 35 predicted proteins | sample 4281140metaG_FD_190536 | JGI IMG/M metagenome (GOLD analysis project Ga0256834, IMG submission 190536) | Hydrothermal vent microbial communities from East Pacific Rise, Pacific Ocean - 4281-140 | ecosystem: Environmental > Aquatic > Marine > Hydrothermal vents | place: Pacific Ocean: East...
AACTGTTGATGGTGGTACATTTACAGCTCTACCTATTGCTCTTATTGATATATCAGTTATATATTTTAACTGCAATATCTCCTTAATCTTCTTCATTGAAAGTCTCCCCATTTTTACACCTTTTTTTCCAAAAAGTGTAGTTAAATTTTAGAGAATTTCTTACTTATAAAATCCCAGCCGAAAATTTCTAGAAATTGTCCGAAAACAAATCGGCTGGCTGTCCGAATTTGACCGGCTCATGCACTTTATCTTGTCGAACTTAGTATACCAGCAAAAAGATCAAAAAATTTAAATGTACTTGGATTTTTAAATATCAACAATTCAAAACTTTTTGCTTCCACTACATATTATAGAGTTGATACAGATGTAGTAATTGATGTGTTTAACCAATTTGTCAAACAAATTACAAAAAAGACAATAGTAGTTTTAGATAATGCTTCTATTCATACAAGTAAAAAGTTTAAAGCAAAAATTGATGAATGGAAACAACAAGGATTAACTCTCTTTTATCTTCCACCTTATTCTCCTGAATTAAACCCTATTGAGATGCTTTGGAAGTTTATGAAATATTATTGGATTGAATTTGATGCTTATAAATCAACAAAAAATATGAAAACTTATGTTGAAAAGATTATTAGTAACTATGATGATGAATTTGAAATGTGTTTTGGATAGTTACTTACTGCCCCTTTTATTATCTCTATCTCACATGTCTGTCTTATTAACTCTCTTACTTTTAATCCTACATCACCTTTCAGTACTTTATATCTGTACTTTGTTACAAATACAAAGTGTTACTCTATTTTATATACTGTATGGCTCCCTTATCTGTATTTCATATCCCCTCTTTTTGAAATACATTAATATCATTTACTAGCAATTGGAGATAAATCTGTCTGCCTAAAGGCGGAGGTTTTTACCTTTGAAGAAACTAATAAACTTTAGAGTTGTTTTTTACCCTCAGTAAAAACAGGTCAGCATAAATGCTACACTATCAGCTTCTCTATCAATTATATGAACTATCTGTTTACAATTGTCTTTTTTATTTTTTGAAGTTAAATCTTTTTTTGATATATGCTTTTTATAATCCAAATGTGACCAATCTGAAAGGACAAATTTGAAATATTTTTCTATAATATGTGGCAGAGAGGAAGGGATTCGAACCCTCGGTGAGTTGCCCCACACCCGCGTTCCAGGCGAGCGCCTTCGACCACTCGGCCACCTCTCTATATTTTAAGAATTGGTATTTTATCGTAATTTATTATAATCTTCTATTGATTTTTCTAAAAACTCTATAATTCTTATCTGAGTGTAGTGAGTCTCTTCATCATCTTTTGAGCAGGTTAAAAAACGTTTTAATTGCTTTATATCTATCTTTTGATGAAATCTTTTTGTCTCTTTTAAGTCTTGATTTATACTTAAAATCAGCTCATTTATATCTAGTCCATTTTTTTCTACTATCTTTTCTACATACTCTTTTGTTGCATTTACAAGCACATCTACTCTTGCTTCGTCTTCTGGATAAATCTCTTTTGCTATCTCTAAAAGTTCTCCCATTTCGCATTTGTTTATAGTTTTGTTTGCTCCAATAACTACTGCTAAAAGCTTTGCACGAAACTCTAATGAGCTATTATGATAGACAAAAATTTCTCTAAAAAATGACAAAAACCAACTTTTAGCTCTTCTTTTTATGCTCATTTTTTTCCTTTTATCATTAATTAAGGTACATTTTCGTACAATCTCGCTCCAGCATTGAGGAAGTTTAGCTTCTTGAGTGCTCTCCTTAAGACCTATGCAATGGGATTTTAGGACAATGTGTCAGGTCGGGAACGAAGCAGCACACCCTAACTTCTTATGTGCCGTAGGAACCTTGAGGGGGGTCTATTAAAGACTTCTCTATAGATACTGCCAACTCATAAAAATCTACACCATTTATACTATTATTCTCTTTTAGTTTAGCTAATGTTTGTTTTTTTCCATTTATCAACTCTTTTGATTTTACACCATGAGATATTGATAAGGTTGCTTCTATAAATGCTGCAAGTCTATCACAAGCTTTTAAAGCTACTCCATCTATGGCATTGTATCTATCTTCATTGTAGGCATTTAGAGTATCTACTTCTTTTATATTTTTTTGGTAGATTTTATTTTTAAACTCATCTTTTTTTCCATCATAAAGACCTAAAAGATATGAAAATTCATCTTGCAAAGAGTTGGGTATGAGAGGAAGTATATCATTTTGAATTTTTACTATCTCATATTCGCTGATTATATCTTCCATTCCGCTTACTGAGTACTTTACGGGTGTGATAATATCACGAGTCAATGCTTCAGGCAAATCGTGAAATAAGGCACAAAAGAAGTTATTAACAAGTCGTTTTTCACAAGCATTTACTTTGATAGAGTAAAAATAACTAAAAATAGCAACTATAAGCATATGACCTAACACCGAAGTCTCTGGAACTCTTGGAGTTTGAGCCCATCGTTTTTGAAATCTAAGTCTTCCACTAAGATCAATAAATCTAGACAATTTTTTTCCAAGTGAAAATTTTCGAACTCCTAAAAGCTCATAATAATCCTCAATCTCTGCATCTACATCTCTTTTTACTTCATCTATGTCATTTAAAAATTGACTTGTTTGATAGATGATAGAAAATTCCCATTTTGTTGATATATATGAAGCAGCTTTATGTATAAATCTCTCTTTTTTATACATATCTTCATCTTCTAAATATTTTTTAAATCTCTCTAAAAACTCTCCATCATCTATATCGTCTATCATCTCACTAAGTTGGCTTAGAACCCAGCTGTTTAACTCTTTTTTTTTCTTTTGAAGCATTATGTGAAAAACATCAGGTCTTATATCTGTAACAACAACTCTTCTTAAAAACTCAAATATTCCAGCTTCAACAAGTGATTTCATATCAATTTCATTTCCATTGTCTATCTCTATTTTGGCAAAAAGATAGGCTATTATGAACTTATGAGCTTGTTTGTCTAACTCAACTAAATCTACCATTCTTGGATAATCATTCCATCTTTGTATAGATGCAGCTGTAAAGATTGAATTTATAAGTTTTGGATTTATCATTTTTTTATTTTTTCACTATCTATTTCTATTGTAGTGTGAACATTTCCTCTAGGGTTAAAATCTGCTGTAATTTTTAGTGATTTTGGTTTTAATTTACTTTGCAGTACATCATAAATCTCATTTGCACTATCTTCATGAGAGATATGACGAGTTAGAAATGAGTTTATATAAAGCTTAATAGCCTTTAACTCCACAACAAATTCATTGGGAATATACTCTAGATATATAGTAGCAAAGTCAGGATAACCACTACGAGGACAAAGACAAGCAAACTCAGGAAGAGTAATCTTTATAAGATACTCTTTTTTATGCTTATTTTCCCAAATTTCCAAATCCTTATCTACATCAAACTCTTTTATCTCTTTTTCGCCATATTTCATCTACACATCCAAATGTTTAACATCTTTTGCATGATCTTGTATATAGTTTCGTCTAGGTTCTACTTCATCTCCCATAAATAGTGTGAAAGTATCACTAGCTGTTGCTGCATCTTCTATCTTAACTCTTAAAAGTCTTCTATTTGCTGGATCCATTGTTGTATCCCAAAGTTGCTCTGGGTTCATCTCTCCAAGACCTTTATATCTCTGTATATATGCACCTTTTTTAGCACTCTTTTCAACATTATCAAGCATATCCAATAACTCTGCATTTGAAACTTCCAAACCTCTATCTTTCATCTTATCATTTATGTAAACTGCTTCTGTAAAGAGAGGATTTGCAAAAAACTCATCATTTACTTTTATCTCTTCTAAGCCATCAAGATTTTGTACATACAGATGTACTTCATCTTCACTAACTGTGTAATTTAATATATTGTACCCTAAACTATAGATGTAATTTTTTAGATTTTGATAAAGCTCTTCACCTTTTAATGCAATAACATCAGAATTTTCTATCAAATATTGTATAACTTCAAGAACATGAAATCTTTTCTCTAACTCATTTAAAACACTTCTATATGCAGATACAATTTTAAAAAGCTCTGTTAAATCTTTTTTTCCCATCCCCTCAAACTCAACACTCTCTATACCATTTTCTATCAAGTACTCATTCATAGCTCTATCATCTTTTAGATAAATCTCTTTTTTTCCTTTTTTATATCGATAAAGTGGTGGTTGTGCAAGATAGACATAACCTCTATCTATAACAGGGTTTAAAAACCTAAACAAAAATGTCAATAAAAGAGTCTGAATATGACTACCATCAACATCTGCATCTGTCATGATGATAAGTTTATGGTATCTTAACTTTTCCTCATTAAACTCTTCACCAATTCCACATCCAAGGGCTGTTATGATGTTTGTAATCTCTTCTGATTTTAGTATCTTATCAATTCTACTTTTTTCAACATTTAAAATCTTACCTTTTAGTGGAAGTATAGCTTGAAATACACGATCTCGCCCCTGCTTTGCACTTCCTCCTGCTGAATCTCCCTCCACTAGATATATCTCACAAATACTTGCATCTTTGCTCTGACAATCTGAAAGTTTTCCAGGAAGTGTTCCAACACTCATCGTATCTTTTCGTCTTGTTAAGTCTCTAGCTTTTTTAGCAGCTTCTCTACCTCTTGCTGCTGAGATAGCTTTATTCATGATGGTTTTTGCTTCTATTGGATTCTCTTCAAAGTATTTACTCAAAGCTTCATTTACAAGTTTTTGAACGATTGGACGAACAAAAGTTGAACCTAATTTTCCTTTTGTTTGCCCTTCAAATTGTGGTTCAGCTACACGAACACTAACAATTGCAATTAAACCCTCTTTTACATCATCACCTGTGATTTTTGTATCTTTCTCTCTTTGGGTTGCATTATTACTTACATATTTGGTAATTGCTCTTGTTAAACCTGCACGAAAACCAGCTTCATGAGTACCACCGTCAGAAGTTTTGATATTATTTACAAAAGAGTACAGTTTTTCATGATAAGAAGTGTTATAAAGTATAGCTATATCAACTTCTACATCATCAATTCTCTCTTCAATTCTAATAGATTTTGTGATAGCATCTGCTTTATTTAAATCCTCAACAAACTGTGTTGTACCACCTTCAAAATGATAAGTTTCTTCTTTTCCTACACGATTATCTTTAAAAACTATCGTTATTTTAGGATTTAGGTATGCAAGCTCTTTAAATCGTCTAGCCAATATTTCATAATCAAACTCAGTAACCTCAAAAATGCTCTCATCTGGCCAAAACTCAACAGAAGTTCCAGATCGGTTAGTATTTCCAACCTCTCCAAGAACCATCGTTGGTATACCTTTTTCAAACTCTTGATAGTACTTTTTTCCTTCTCTATTTATCTTTAAGATAAGTTTTTTTGAAAGAGCATTTACAACAGATATTCCAACACCGTGGAGTCCGCCTGAAACTTTATAAGTATCTTTATCAAACTTACCACCTGCATGTAAAACAGTCATAACAACAGTTGCGGCAGATATTTTTTCTGTTGGATGTATATCTGTAGGAATTCCTCTACCATTATCAAAAATAATAGCAGAACCTTCAGTAGTAATTTCAATACTTATTTTATCACAAAATCCTGCCATTGCTTCATCGATAGAGTTATCAACAACTTCATAAATTAAGTGATGAAGACCTCCGCTATTTGTATCACCGATATACATACCAGGTCTTTTTCTAACAGCTTCTAGTCCTTTTAGGACTTTTATATTTGAGGCTCCGTAATTTTTTTCCATACTAGTTCTCCTTAAAGTGTTACAGGCATAATGACCGTTATGAAATTATCACTTGATAATGTAAACGGTAAAGTTTGTTCATTGTAGCTAAGTTTAAATTCATTCTTTTCAATTTGTGAAAGAAAATCTAAAATATGTCTACTATTTACAGCAGTTGAAATCTCTTCAGTAAGTGAGCTTTGAAAATCAAGTTGTGTTTTTGCTTCGATATTATCTTCATTTAAACTCTCAAATGTAATAGCTTCATTTGAGTATGTAATATTTATTTTATCTGAGATAGTTGATACTTGTTTTAAATGTTCAATCATTTGTTCACGATTGAGTGTTATCTCTATTTTAAATTCTTTTGGAATTATTCTTTGATAATCTGGATATTTTCCATTTATTAGTTTTGTAAAAAAAGTAAAGTTTTCAGATTTTATAATTAAGATATTTTCATCATAAAATATCTTCATATCATCAAAAAATAATTTTTGTATCTCTGTAATCCCTTTTTTTGGAATAATTAAAGATATATCAAACTCTATATTTTTTTCTAGTGTATAAACTGCTAATCTTTTAGTATCAGTTGCTACAAATCTTATATTTCCATCTATGATATCTATCAAAGCTCCATTTAACTCTTGTTTTGGATTGTTTGTATCTATGGCTGATGAAATCTTTTTTAAAGAGCTTAAAAAATCATGTGCTTTTATATCAAATTGTGATTTATTTTCAATTGTAGGAAAGTCTGGATATTCATCTGCATTAAACATAGGAAGTTTAAATTTTGAACGCTTTTGTTTAATATGTAAAAAATCGTTTTCTGTTCTTAAAGTTACATTATCATCTTTTAAAATTTTTATAATATCTAAAAGTTTTTTTCCATTAGCAGATGCAAAACCATTTTCTTCTATTTTTACATTTGTAGTTATAGATTCTAAACCTATTTCTTGGTCAGTTGCTTTTATCTTTAAGTCTAAACCTGTAGCTTCTAAAAGTATATGAGATGTTATCTGTGAAGCATCTTTTTTTTCTAAAAAACTTTGAGCATTTATGAGCATATGCTCTAGTACGCTTTTGTTTATATCTATGTTCATTTGAAATCCCTTATTATATTATTATTTATAGTTTTAGTAGTAGTTGTATGTGAAAATGTGAAAAACATATCATAACACCTAAATTTAGCTTTTTTTTGAGTTTGAAACTTTTTAATTTTTTTCACAATTGTTCACCTTTTTTAATCATCTTTTGATTTAACTTTATTTTTAATCTCTTCAACTTTTACTTTAAAGTTCTCATTTGTTTCTAATAGCTCATTAATCTTTTTTACATTATGAGAAACGGCTGTATGATCTTTCATATCGAAATAAGATGCAAGAACAGGCATAGAGTTTACTGTAAGAATACGAGCTAGATATATAGCTATTCTTCTAGCCTCTACTATGTTTTTGTTTCTTTTTTTTGATTTTATATCACTAGGTTTTATGTTTAACTCTTTTGAAATTGTTTTTATAATATCTTCTAGTGTTATGTCTTTGTTTGCATCTGCTGTTAAATCTTTCATAACATGTTTTGCAAAATCTAGTGTAAGCTCTTGTGATAGCATCTTTGCATGAGCATTTAAACTTATGATAGCACTCTCTATCTCTCTTATATTATCACCCATATTAGATGCAATATAATTTATAATATCTTCATTTAAGTCAATTCCATCAAGTTCACATTTTTTCTGTATAATTGAGATTTTTGTTTCAAGTCCTGGTGGTTGAACATCCGCTATCAAACCCCACTCAAAACGGCTTTTAAGTCTATCTTCAAAACCTGCAATTTTTTTTGGTGGTTTATCTGAAGTTAAAACTATCTGTTTGTTTAGAGAGTGAAGTTCGTTAAAAGTGTGAAAAAACTCTTCTTGAGTCTGCTCTTTTCTATTTAGAAATTGAATATCATCAATCAAAAGAAAATCACACTCTCTATATTTTTTACGAAAACGATCCATCGTCTGGTTTCTAATGTTAAAGATAAAATCATTCATAAATTGTTCACTTGTAGTAAATATGACAGAATAACCAAAATGAAGAGCTTGATTTCCAATAGCTTGAAGTAGATGTGTTTTTCCAAGTCCGCTAAAACCGTATATAAAAAGAGGATTGTAACTAGATCCTGGTTTTTTAGCAACAGCTTGAGCAGAAGAGAATACAAACTGATTTGAACTTCCTACTATAAAGTTATCAAAAGTATAAGATGGGTTTAAAATAGTTGATATAACTTTTGGTTCACTTGTTATCGCTGTTTTTGTCACACCCTCTATGTTGTCTTTTGTTTTTATTAGAATTTTTGGTTTTTTTCCTGTTTGACTCTCATAAATATGTGAAATTTTATCGCAGTATTTTGTCTTTATCCATTTTGCTATGAGTGGGTTTGGTGCTGTAAATACGACTGTATCTGATTTTGTTTCATCTTCTTGAAATTTTAACTGTTTTATATATCTTTTATATTCGTTTGTTGGAATTTCTTTCTCTAGGAGGTTTAAAACACTGGCAATTAACAAAAAAATCTCCTCTCTTTTCACATGAAACTTTTCACATGTGAATATTTTATCAAAATTATTTTAAAATAGCCACTATTTAGGTAGATAAGGTAAAGAATTATGACTATTTTAGGTATTGATCCTGGTACGATAAATTGTGGTTATGCCATCATAGAAAAAACAAAAAGTAGAACTATTTTACTTGAAGCTGGATTAATCAAAATAAAAGAGAGAAAATTACAACATCAGATTATGGAGTTAGTTGAGGGGTTAGATACAATTTTAAAAGATAGAGTAATAGATGAAGTTGCTATCGAAGATATATTTTATGCTTATAATCCAAAAACATTTATAAAATTAGCTCAATTTCGTGGAGCTTTGAGTTTAAAAATATTGCAAGAGATTGGAAATTTTAGCGAATATACCCCTTTACAAGTAAAAAAAGCAGTCACAGGAAATGGAAAAGCAAAAAAAGAGCAAGTAGCTTTTATGGTAAAAAGAATTTTAAAAATTACAAAAGAGATAAAACCATTAGATATAACAGATGCAATAGCAGTAGCATTAACTCATGCTCAAAGATGCCGTTAAATTTAATTTTGTTATATACTCTATGCACTTAATAATCTAGAAAAACCTTTTTTTAAACTTCCAACTATTCCATATTCAACTTTTGCTCGTTGCAATATGTAGTTTTTTATCATAAATAGACTCCATAGACGAAACTCTGTTGCTTCTTTTGGGTTTAATCTGTAGCCAATTGCCATAATTATATCTAAGTTATAAAAGTTACCGATAGATTTGTTTCCGCTTATTGAGGTGACTTCTAAGTGTTTGTTTGAAGCAATTGTGTTTAGAGAGTTGCATTTTTCCATCTCTTTTAAAGTTAAGTATATCTTAGATGCACTACAGTTAAAAAGTTCTGTCATACTGTTTAATGTTAACCAAAAAGTATTTCCATGATAGTAGACATTTAACTCTTTTTCATCTTTTTGTGATTGGTAAGATAATGTTTGTGTGTTCATGTTTTTTCCTCTATTTTTATTTGTCTATAGTATATAAAAAAAATTGCAAAATATTAAAAAATATTTCATTTTGAAACATTTTTTAATGATAAAAAATAGCTTATTATTCATTATTAATTAAGAGCATTTATATTAGAATAACATATGAAAAAAGAAAATATCATAGTCATCGGTGGAGCGAACATCGAATATATTGTAAAAAGTGAAACAGATATTGTTCAAGGCTCTAAAAACTATGTGGAGATTGAAGAACTTTATGGAGGAAGTGGGTTAAATTATACTCTTCGTCTTTTAAAAAGTGGCAAATCTGTAATACCTCTGCTTTATGTTGGTGAAGATAGCATAGGGATTGATATACAGAAGCATCTTTTGAAATATTGTGATGAGGAGTCTGCAAAGTTTATAGATAGTGATACTTTTTTTGTAAAAGGGATTAAAACTCTTCGCTCAGTCATCGTAGTTGAGGGAGTGCATCGTACTATTTTGGCACAAGATCAAAATAGTAAAAACCTTTTTTTACCATTTTTAAAAGATAAACTTTCTAAAGAGCTTGAAGTATCTTCAGTTGTAATTGGGCATATTCATAACGATGCATCTAGTATAAATAAAAATTTTCATAAACTTAGTAGTGAGTTTGTGATTGATTACTTTAGTGATTTAGGAAAGTTAATTTATTGTAATTTTGGCTCTTCTCAGTTATCTTATGGATTTTTGTTTTGGAAAGATAGATTAAAAAAAATAGATATATTTCAATTAAATATTCATGAAGCAAAAACTTTTTTTAAAACAGATGATAACCCCCCTACTCTTTTAGAAATAATTAACCATTTTAGCTTTTTAGAGATTTCTGGAATTATAACTCTTGATAAGTTTGGTGCTATTGGCTTTACAAAGGCATTAAAAAAGACAATTTTTATGGCAAGACCAGTTTCGCTTGGAGAAGAGTTTGTAGACTCTACAGGGGCAGGAGATGCATTTTGTGCGGGTATGGTTTATACATTAGACCAAAATGTATCTTTTACATCTGATAATTTTAAAGATGCCATGGAAGTTGCAAGGTCGTGGGCTGTGTATGCTTGTAAATCTTATGGAGGTGCAAACTCTTGTCCTTCACTAGATACAATTGAGAATTTTCATAAAAAGATAAATAGTGAAAATGATGTTTTGATTTACAAAGATGAGCAGATGGTTGATATTCTCTCACTTATAGATAGTACTTTTGAGGTAAACTCATAGTGATAAAATTACCAGCTCAGTGGGAGAGGCAAGATTGTATCTTGATGGTGTTTCCTCATAAAGATTCTGATTGGGCTGATGATTTGGAGTCTGCAAAATCTGTTTTTATCAAGATTGCTAGTTCTATCTGTTTTAAACAGAAGCTTATTTTGATTTGTAATGATGTTGAAGCTGTAAAATCACTCTTTTGTTATATAGATAAAATCTCATTTGTTAAGTTAGAGAGTAATGATACTTGGATTAGAGATTTTGGTGTTATTTCTGTTTATGAAAATGGGGTGCGAAAATTAATTGATTTTCAATTTAATGCTTGGGGAGGTAAATTTCCTTTTTTACTTGACAATGAGATAAATAAAAAGCTTCATTCAAAATTGGTTTTTAAAGATGCAAAACTTCAAAGTGAAGATTTTGTTTTAGAGGGTGGCTCAATCGAGAGTGATGGATGCTGTACAATTTTGACAACTACAAAGTGCCTTTTAAATCCAAATAGAAATCCAAACTTAAATAAAAATCAGATTGAAAATAGACTAAAAACAACTTTAGGTGCAAAGAGAATTTTATGGTTAAATCATGGAGAGTTATTAGGTGATGATACAGATGCACATATAGATACTTTAGCTCGTTTTATAGATAGAGATACTATAGCCTATGTTAGTTGTGAAGATAAAAAAGACCCACACTTTGAAGAGCTTTTGAAAATGAAAATGGAGTTAAAAACTTTTATAAGAGGAGATGGAAAGCCTTATAGATTAATTCCCCTGCCCTTACCATTACCAAAATATAAAAATAATAAGCGACTTCCAGCAACTTATGCAAATTTTTTAATTACAAATTATGCTGTATTACTTCCAACTTATGAAGATTTATTAGATAAAAAGATGATAATTTTATTTAAAGAACTTTTTCCAACTCGTGAAATTATTCCAATTAATTCAATTCGTTTAATTGAGGAAGGAGGAAGTATCCACTGTTCAACTATAAATGTCTGTTTTTAATAATATATATTTTATAATTTAAACTATTTTAAATAAAGGGTCAACATGAATGTAGAAGCATTAGCTAAAAGTCATCAGCAATTTAAAGAGAAATATGGTAAAAAATATTCTCAACTTTTTAAAGACCTAGTAGAAAAAGGTCAAAGTCCTAAAACTCTTTTTATCACTTGTAGTGATTCAAGAATAGTTCCAAATCTTATAACATTTTCAAAACCAGGAGATCTTTTTATAGCTAGAAATATTGGAAATTTTGTACCACCTTATAATCCAAATTCAGAAGCTTCAGCTACACCTGCTGTAATTGAATATGCAGTGTCTGTTTTAGGTGTATCTAATATTATTGTTTGTGGTCATACTTCTTGTGGAGCTTGTAAAAGTTTACATGATGATATACCTGATAATGATGAAATGATGAATATAAATAAATGGCTTAAATTTGGAGAGAGTGCAAAACATAAAGCTATAGAATTAGTAGGAGAGAGTGATTTAGATGCTTTATATACAGCTACAGAAAAATTTAATATTACAGAACAACTTAAAAACTTACTTACATATCCAGCTGTTAAAAGAAAAGTTGCAAATGGAGATATTAATGTTTTTGGTTGGTATTATCATCTTAAAAGTGGTGAATTAGAGTGTTTTGATCCAGTTGATAAATGTTTTATTGCTCTTGAAGGAGTATTAGAAAAATAGAAATTAGCATGATTGTTTCACATGAAACAATCATGCTAAATCTTCATAATATCTGTGATAACATGATAATAAAAAGGTTATTATGGAACATTTCGCAAAAAGAATAATTCCTTGTTTAGATGTTGATAATGGAAGAGTTGTAAAAGGTGTAAATTTTGTAGGATTAAGAGATGCTGGAGATCCTGTTGAAGTTGCAAAAAGATACAACGATGAAGGTGCTGATGAGATAACATTTTTAGATATAACTGCAAGCCATCAAGAGAGAGATACAATTGTTCATATAGTAGAAGAAGTTGCAAAAGAGGTTTTTATACCTTTGACTGTTGGTGGAGGAATTCGAAAACTTGATGATATTTACAATCTTTTAAAAGTAGGGTGCGATAAGGTTAGTATAAATTCTGCTGCTATTAAAAATCCTGATTTTATAGATGAGAGTGCAAAACGATTTGGCTCACAATGTATAGTTGTAGCAATAGATGCAAAAAAAACTAATGGCTCTTGGAATATATATCTAAATGGTGGTAGAAAAGATACTGGCATAGATGCAATCAAATGGGCAAAAGAAGTTTATGAAAGAGGAGCAGGTGAGATACTTTTGACATCGATGGATTGTGATGGAACAAAAGCAGGCTTTGATAATGAACTAAATCTCTCAGTTAGTTCATCAATATCTATACCAGTTATTGCAAGTGGTGGAGCAGGGACAATGGAACACATAAAAGATGCATTTACTAAAGGTGGAGCAGATGCTGCTTTGGCTGCTTCGATATTTCATTTTAAAGAGATAGATATAATGGATTTAAAACACTATCTCAAAGAAAATAACATACCAGTAAGGATTTAATATGAGAATAATTGCAATTTTAACACTATTTTCACTCTCTCTATCTGCTGTTAATATAAAGTTTTCTAAGCCATTTGAGCAAGAGTTAAAACCAAATACACTTCAAGCACAAATATCTATAACAGTCATACAATCATCAGAAGAGAAAGTTTCACAACTGCTTGGTAAGTTTTCAAGCTTTATAGATAATCAAATAGAGATAGAGAAAAAGGGAGGTAATTATAATATTTATCCACAATATAATTATGAAAATAATCAAAGATATAAGAGTGATTATATAGGTACGATAAATTATAGTATCTCTTCTAACTCCTCAGAGAAATTAAATCTATTTTTAACAAGTTTGTATAAACAAAAAAGTAATAATAGAACAAATATAAATACAAACTCATTAAGATGGATAATGAGTGAAGAGTTAAAAGAAGGGAAGGTTGATAAGTTAAGATTAGATGCTATACTTTGGTCAGATGTTTATGCAAAAGAGCTATCTGCAACTCTATCAAAAGTGTGTGAAGTGGCTAAAATATCTTTTGGAAATATAGGTAATCTTTATCCTGTATTTGCAGAATTAGCTGGATCTTCTAAATCTTCAGCCCCTACTCCAACTCAAGATTTACAAAAAATAACAATAAATCCTACTTTTGAGTTGGAGTGCAAATGATAGTATGTGCAGGAAATATAGAGAGTTTTGAGTTTGCTACGGCTATTGGTGTTGGTTTGATTGAGAGTGCAATGAATTTAACTCGTCTTGCTCTATTTGATAAGCCTGATTTTTTGATATTTATTGGTAGTGCTGGGAGTTATGGTAAGTATAAACCTTTTGATATCGTAGAGTCTTCCATAGCTGCAAATATAGAAAACTCCTTTTTAACTGGTGGCTCTTATACGCCACTTGACAATGTAATACAAGCTTATAATGATGACAATGTTTCACGTGAAACAAAAGATATTGTAAACTCTAGCAACTATATAACAACTGATGAAGAGTTATCAAGTAGCTACCAAAAGCACAATATTGAATTAGAAAACATGGAGTTTTTCTCTGTTTTAAAAATCGCCCAAGAGTTTAAAATACCAGTTTTAGGAATATTTGTAGTCACAAATTATTGTAATAAATCAGCACATAAAGATTTTTTAGTAAACCATGATAAAGCAAAATACTTACTTTCAGAATACATGTTAGAAAAATATAAAGAGTTAAAATTGTGAAAAAATCTATCTTAGATTTTACAAAAGATGAGTTAGCTGATATTGTAAAGCCCTCCTTTCGCTCCAAACAACTCTATCATTGGATATACCAAAAGTATGCCAACTCATACGAAGAGATGAAAAATATCCCAAAAGATATAAGAGAAGATTTATCAGAAAATTATATTTTAAACCCTTTAGAGATTGTGAAAATTGAAGAGAGTTTAGATGGAAGTAAGAAGTATCTTTTTAAACTTCACGACGGCTACACAATGGAGTCTGTTTTGTTGCCAATGAAAAATAAAAAGATAGATGAAGATGGAAAAATTATCTCACTTACAAAGTACTCTATCTGTGTTTCAAGTCAAGTAGGATGTAAAATAGGCTGTGCATTTTGTTTAACAGCAAAAGAGGGGTTTAAACGAAATCTTACATCAGGAGAGATAGTAGCCCAAGTATTAGAGATTAAAAAAGATAACGATATAGCACAAAATAGAAGAGTAAATATAGTCTATATGGGTATGGGTGAACCGCTTGATAATATGACAAATTTGGTAAAAGCTATTGAGATTTTTAAAGATGAAGAGGGTTTAGCGATAGGAGCAAGACGACAAACTATCTCAACAAGTGGATTAAGTTCTCAAATAGAAAAACTTGGAAAGATGGATTTAGGTGTGCTTTTAGCAATCTCTCTTCATGCTGTTGATGATGAGCTAAGAGAAAAACTTATGCCAATCAATAAAGCTTACAATATAGACTCAGTTATATCTGCTGTAAAAAACTTTCCAATAGATGCAAGAAAGAGAGTTATGTTTGAGTATCTTGTTATGAAAGATTTAAATGATGGTTTGAAATCTGCTAAAAAACTTGTAAAATTACTTCATGGTATCAAAGCAAAAGTCAATCTTATCTACTTTAACCCCTACCCTAATTCACCATTTCAAAGACCAGATGAAAAAGATATGTTAGAGTTTAAAGAGTATCTAAACACCCATGGTGTAATATGCACAATTCGTCAATCTAAAGGTTTAGACATTAGTGCAGCTTGCGGGCAATTAAAGGAGAAAATAGACAATGACTACTCTTGACATAGTACAGATAGTTTTTATAGCGACAGTTGCAATTGTAGGAATTGCAGGTTTGATTAAAGCGATATTTTTTGATAAGGACTAAATAGTTTAAACCTATTTTTGTAGGTAAATTCAATCCAATTTGCATGAAGCATTAATCTTTTTGCTCCAGTTATGTTAATTCGCTTTTTCATATCTAGTTTTCCATTTAGGTATAAATCAGCATTTTCATAACTAACTCCATAAATTGGATCACCAACTATACTATGTTTCACGTGAAACAAATGTACTCTAATTTGATGTTGTCTTCCTGTTAGCGGAATTGCCTCTACAAGAGTTTGGTTTGTCTCTTTATAATATTCAATAGGTTTGATAATCGTTTGAGCTAATTTGCCCTGCTCCATGATTTGTACTTTTACTTTAATTTGTGAAAATTCACGATTTTTCATTATTGGTTCATCTATAAAAAGCTCTTTGTTTATCTCTCCTTTTACAAGTGCAATATAACCTTTTTTAATTTCCCTATTTTCAAATAACCATTTTATCTCTTTTTCTGCTTTTTTGTTTTTAGAAACTACAACAAGACCACTTGTCTCTTTGTCAATTCTATGTACTATATTTGCATCTTTTCCATAGAGATATTTTGCTTCGTGAGTTAGAGAGTATTTTGTATCTCTATTTGTTGGGTGTACTAAAATACCTGAAGGTTTATCAAAAACTGCAAACTCTTTATTTTCAAAGATTGGTTTAAGCCCTATGCTTGTTGGAGTAAAAACAGCGACAAAAACTTCTCCGATAATCTCTATAGATTTTTGATTTATTGTAACCCCATTAAAACTAACTCTTCCCTTATCTATCCACCTTTGAGCCTCTTTCATCTGTATATTAAAATTTTCTAATAAAAATTTAAAAACTTTGACTTTTCTTTGAAGATAAAACTTCTTTATTTCGTATGACAAATTTAAACCCTTTTTAATCGATTTTTTATTTTCACTTAGTTAAAATCTCTATATAAATAAAGAATATTAAATTATTGCAAAATTTAATTTAAACTTAAAACTAATCAAAAGGTTTTTTCAAAAATGATTGACAGATATGCAAGAGATGAGATGAAAAACAAGTGGAGTATTGGAGCCAAATACGATGCTTGGCTAAAGGTTGAAAAGTCAGCAGTAAAAGCTTGGAATTCTCTTGGACTTATACCAGATGATGATTGTAAAAAGATTGTAGAAAATGCAGCTTTTTCAATTGAAAAAATTGACGAGATAGAAAAAGTGACAAAACATGATGTTATTGCATTTTTAACCTCAGTTGCTGATTCTCTTGGAAAAGAGAGTAGGTGGGTTCATTATGGGATGACAAGTTCTGATTGTATCGATACGGCGGTTGCTTTACAGATGAGAGATTCATTAGAACTTATCATAAGTGATGTTCAGATGGTTATGGGCTCTTTAGAGAAACGAGCAAAAGAGCATAAGATGACTTTGATGGTTGGAAGAAGTCACGGAATTCACGGAGAGCCTATTACCTTTGGCTTGGTGCTTGCTATATGGCATGATGAGATGAAGAGAAATTTAGAAAACCTCAAACAGAGTTTGGAGGTTATCTCAGTAGGGCAGATAAGTGGAGCGATGGGCAATTTTGCTCATGCACCAATGGAGCTTGAAGAGTATGTTTGTAAAGATTTAGGTTTAAAAGTAGCTCCTGTTTCAAACCAAGTAATTCAAAGAGATAGATATGCAAATCTTATGAATGCTTTAGCACTTTTGGCTTCAACTTGTGAGAAGATAGCAGTTGCGATTAGACACTATCAAAGAACTGAAGTTTATGAGGCAGAAGAGTTTTTTGCAAAGGGGCAAAAGGGAAGTTCAGCAATGCCTCATAAAAGAAATCCAATACTTACAGAAAACATAACAGGACTTTGCAGAATGATAAGAAGTTATGCGATGCCTGCAATGGAAAATGTAGCACTTTGGCATGAGAGAGATATATCTCACTCTAGTGTTGAGAGATTTATATTACCAGATGGTTTTATAACTACTGATTTTATGCTTCATCGTTTAAACTCTGTTATTGACAAGCTAGTTGTCTATCCAGAAAATATGATGAAAAACTTAAATCTCACAGGAGGTTTAGTCTTTTCACAAAGAGTTCTTTTAGAGTTACCGCTAAAAGGAGTTTCTCGTGAAGATGCTTATAAAATTGTTCAAAGAAATGCGATGAAAGTTTGGGGTGATTTGCAAAAAGGTCAATCAGCACTAAATGAAAAAAATGAGAGCCTCTATCTACAGCATCTTCTAAATGACGAAGAGCTTAGAAAAAAATTAGATGAAGATGAGATAAGAGGCTGTTTTGATTATGATTATTATACAAAAAATGTAGAAAATATTTTTAAAAGGGTATTTGAAATATGACAAGCAAAATGTTAACTGTAACCAAAAGAAGTGGGCGAATTGAACCATTAGATATAACTAAAATTCAAAAATATACTCACGAAGCAATGGAAGGGCTTGAAAATGTAAGCCAAAGTGAGCTAGAGTTAGATGCGAAAATTCAATTTCGTGATAAGATAAGCACAGAAGAGATTCAACAAACCCTTATTAAAACGGCTGTTGATAAGATAGATATTGATAGACCTGATTGGACTTTTGTTGCTGCAAGACTCTTTATATATGATTTATATCATAAAGTTACAAATTTTACAGGTTATGGAAAACTTGAAGATTATTTTATAAAAGGTGAAAAAGAGGGTAGAATTGTAAAAGGTTTAAAAGATAAATATAATCTTGATGATTTAGATGCATATATAAAACCACAGAGAGATTTACAGTTTAATTATCTTGGTGTTAAAACCCTTTATGATAGATACCTCTTAAAAGATAAGCAAGGAAATCCGATAGAACTTCCTCAACATATGTTTATGGCAATTGCTATGTTTTTAGCACAAGATGAGTTTAACTCACAGGATTGGGCAAAGAAGTTTTATGATCTTATCTCAAAGTTTGAAGTTATGTTAGCTACTCCAACTCTCTCAAATGCAAGAACACCAAGACACCAGTTAAGCTCTTGTTATATTGGAAGTACACCTGATAATATCGAAGGTATTTTTGATGCATATAAAGAGATGGCACTTTTGAGTAAGTTTGGTGGAGGAATTGGCTGGGATTGGTCAAAAGTTAGAGGTCTTGGAAGCTCAATTGATGGTCATAAAAATGCGGCAGGAGGAATTATTCCATTTTTGAAAATTACAAATGATGTAGCTCTTGCTGTAGATCAGCTTGGAACTAGAAAAGGGGCAATTGCTGTCTATCTTGAGCCTTGGCATAGTGATATACTTGATTTTTTAGATTTGAAGAAAAACTCAGGTGAAGAGCGTCGTAGAGCTCATGATCTTTTTCCTGCCCTTTGGATAAATGATTTATTTATGAGAAGAGTTGAAGAAAATGGAGTCTGGACACTTTTAGATCCACTAGATGCAAGTGATCTTCCACAGCTTTTTGGAGAAGAATTTGAAAAAAGATATATAGAGTATGAAAATGACCCTGATATAATAAAAGAGACTATAGGCGCTAAAGAGCTTTGGAAGAAAGTATTGCTTAGTTATTTTGAGACTGGAAATCCATTTCTTTGTTTTAAAGATAGTGCAAATAGAACTAATCCAAACTCTCATACAGGTTTTATTAGAAGCTCAAACCTCTGTACAGAAATATTTCAAAACACAGAGCCAAATCATTATGATATAAAATTAACATTTGAAGATAGCTCAGTTATGACTTTTGGAGAAGATGAAGATATAGCTGTAGATGCAGGAATTGTGAAAAAAGCAAAAAAAGTAACGGCTCTTGATAGTATAAATGGTAAACGAGTTTTTATAGTAGAAAAAGAGAAACTTGATGGAAAAACAGCTGTTTGTAACTTAGCTAGCATAAACCTCTCAAAAATTAATACAAAAGAGCAGATAGAGAGAGTTGTGCCAACTGCGATTAGAATGTTAGATAATGTAATTGAGTTAAATTTCTATCCATTAGATAAAGTAAAACAGACAAATTTATCAACAAGATCAATTGGGCTTGGTGTTATGGGTGAAGCACAGATGTTAGCTGAACAGGCTATTATGTGGGGAAGTAGTGAGCATTTTGAGAAGATTGATGAAATTATGGAAGCTGTTAGTTACAATGCTATTAAAGCATCTTCAAATCTCTCTATCGAAAAAGGAAGATATAGTGAGTTTGAAGGATCAAGTTGGAGCAAGGGAATTTTCCCGATAGATGTTGCAAACCAAGATGCAAAAAAACTTGTTGATCGTGGAGGGTTGTTTGGATACACTTATGATTGGAATGAGTTAAAAGAGAAAGTTAAAAAAGATGGCATGAGAAATGGATATCTTATGGCTGTAGCTCCAACTAGCTCTATTTCTATTTTGGTTGGTACTACTCAAGCTATTGAACCAGTTTATAAAAGAAAATGGTTTGAAGAGAATTTAAGTGGGCTTATTCCCGTTGTTGCTCCTAAAATGAGTGCTTCGACTTGGCAGTTTTATACTCCAGCATATGAGTTAGATCAAGAAGTTTTGGTAAAAGCAGGAGCTATTAGACAAAAATGGATAGATCAAGGACAGAGTTTAAATATCTTTATGACACTAGATAAAGCAAGTGGTAGGTATCTTAACAATATCTATATGTTGGCTTGGAAATTAGGGCTTAAATCAACTTATTATTTAAGAAGTGAATCTCCTAATGCTGAAAAAGATATTGCAGATAGAAGTATAGAGTGTGTGAGTTGTCAATAGTATTTTAAAAAAGATTATGTTTTTTCAAGATATTTAACCTTTTTAACCTTTTCTACAACTATTTTTTGTTATAGTAAATAAAATTAAATCGTCCTGATTGTAGGGGAATAGATATGGGTAGTAAAGGTATTTTTGTTGTTGGTACACTTGTAAGCGGAGCTTTTTTATATTATTCGATATATAAGACTAGTATGCCATCAACGATAAGTAAAAATAACATTGAGCAGTCACAAATTTCAAAAACCAAAATAGATGCAAAATTAGAAGTTTTAGAGAAAGAGACTAAGGTAGTTAAAGTAGAGCCTGAAGTAACTAAAAAAGAGGCAATAAGCGAAGAAGTTGTTATTGAAGAAGTTATAGAGAGAATTTCTATACCAGCATTTGGATTTATGTCATCAAAAAATAAAAATCAAATAGTAGCTTTGATGTCTGATAATGAAAAAGATGGTGAATTATCAAAATATTTAAAATGGTTGTGTGCAAAAAAAGAGTGTTCAAAAGATATTCGGTTTGAAAATAATATAATGGATTCATCATGGCAAAAGGGTGCTGTAAAGATTATAGAGCTTTTTGAAGATGAAAGCATATCAGGAGGCTCTTTATTTATAGAAAGTGATACTTTAAAACTAGAGGGTAAAGTTAACTCTAAAGAAGCACAAAATAGATTAGATTTGATATTGGAATCTCTAAAAAATACTAATTTAAAAATTCAAAGTTACATAAAATTAGCAGACTTTGCTGAACAACAATTTAAGCCTCAAAAAATTGAAACTCCTAAAGTGGTAGAAGTTGCACCTACTGAAGCTCCAAAGATAACGAAAGTGACAAAACCTATTGTAAAAGAGGTAGTGAAACCAGTAGAGGTTGTAAAGCCAGTTGTAAGATCTGCACCTAAACCAGAAATTGTGCCTGAACCTTTTATGGAAACAACACTTGATGTGCCAGTTCAAAAAGCAGTTGTTTTGGATGAATCTGTATACTTGATAGAAGATGCACAGATACAATTAGACAATATACTTAAAACTGAAGCAATTACCTTTGAAGGCAGTACTAACTTAATTAGTGAAAATAGTAAAAAAACATTGCAAAAACTTATAAAACTTATAAATACTCTTAATAGTCAAGAGATTAAAGTTTCAGGGTTTACAGACTTTAGTAGTGATAAAGTTTACAATAAAGTTTTGAGTCAAAAAAGAGCAGATACTATTACAAGATATTTAAAAAATAGAGGTCTTAAATCAAAACATATTAAATCAATAGGATATGGAGATGCAAAACCTAGTAATGGGGACAATGTAGCAATAGAGATAGAGATATTAGGAGAGACAAAATGACACTTAGTGCGGAACAACTACAATTATTATATTATCTTTTACCTGCAATTTTTATAGGTTTTTTCTTTGGATATTTGCTTTCTCGTGCATTTTCAAAAGAGAAGTATGAGCCAAAATTAGCCACATTGTCAAAAAAGATAAGTGGTAAAAATATAAAAATTGAACAAGCTTCAAAACAGCAGATACACTTAGAAAGTCATATAGCAAATCAAGCAACCCAGTTATTGTCTTCAAAAAAAAGAACAGAAGACATTCAGTCTCTTACACAGAAATTTGAACAGACTTCAGCTTTATTAAATAGTGAAAAAGAGACTTTACAATCTATGCTTATACAAAGAGAAGATGAGCTAGATAAGATAAACGAAGAGGTTGATATAGTTAAAAGCGAGTTGATGGATATACAAGATATAGCTGATAAATTTAAAGATGAAACACTAAGTCAAAAAGAGAAAATTTTTGAATTACAAAGTGAGATGCAGATGTTAACACAAGGTATTTCAAAAAGAGACAGTTTGATGAGTGAGCTTGAAAAGAGAAACAAAGAGCAAAAAGAAGAAATTATATCAAATTCTAAAGAGTAACCCATAAAGTAATAGGGAAATTTTATGTTTAAAAATATTTTACTTTCAAATATAGAAATTGATGAAAGTCATAAAAACTATAGACGACTTATTATGTCTAATTTTGCATATTTAATTGCTCTATTTATACTTTTTATCTTCTTTTTTATTAATTTTTTTATTAGAGGCAATACAACGGCTGCATTAATAGAGATATTTTTTGTGCTACCAACTTTATATGGTTTTATAATGCTTCGTAGAGATAAAAATATAGAAAAAGGTGCTTTGTTTGCAACTTATATATTTTTTATTGCGATTATTATTGTTCATTTTTTATTTGAATTTGATGAGGGTATAACTTTTTGGGCATTACTATTTCCTTTTGTTGCTATGAGTTTGATAGGTGCAAAAAAAGGTTTTCTTTTCTCTTTTGTATTTTATATTATTATTTATGCTGGAGCATATTATTATTGGCATGATAGTGATGTTGAGGTGATGTTTTATATAAGATTTTTGATTGTTTCTTTTATTATTACATATTTGTTATATTTTCATGAATCATTTAGCTCTGACTCTTTTGAAAAACTAGCTGCGGCAAATAAATCTCTTGAAGAAAAATTTGAAGAAGTTAGACAACTATCTATCACAGATTCTTTAACTACCCTTTACAATAAAAGACATTTTGATGTAGTTTTAAATGAAGAGTTTAATAGAGCAAAAAGAGCAGATGAAGCTTTTATTCTTGGTATTATTGATATTGATAATTTTAAACTATACAATGACACTTATGGACATGATAAAGGAAATGATGCATTAGAAAGAGTTGGAGAAATTTTAAATAGTCAAACTTCAAGATCTGGAGATTATGCTTTTCGTATAGGTGGAGAAGAGTTTGCTATTATTTTACAATCTAGTAGTTCAGAAGATAGTTATAGTCACTTTAATAATTTAAGAAAGAAAATTGAAGCAGAAAGTATAGAGCATATAAATAATAAACCTTTTGGTGTGCTTACAGTATCAATTGGTGCAACAAATGTAGTAAATTATAAAAACTTAAACATAATAGATGTATATAAAAAAGCAGATAAAAATTTATATAGTATAAAAGGAAATGGCAGAAATAGGGTAAAACTTAGTATCCTTTAAGTAGAATTATAAAAATTATTTTACTTAAAGGAAGTTTTGTGAAAAGAGATAAATTTTATATAAAAACTGTAATGAGTTTATTTACCGTTTTGTTTTTAGTGTCATGTGAGCAAAAACAGCTTGAGAGAGACTCTAATTTTGAAGAAAAAAAAGATATATCTGTTTTGAATGAAAATAATTATATCAATCAAGCTAAATATCACTATGCTAGATATTCACAGATAAAACAGCAGAAAAATCAGAGTGATGAAAAAGTAAAAACTACAACAAGAGCTTACCCGGGAGCAAAATTAAATAGAGATAATGGTGGGAACTATATGAGTGTTATAGAAGGAAATATGGGTGAAAATATCGATACACTTTTGTTAAATCAAAATGGAGTTGAGGTTAAAATTTTACTAGATAAAGAGAGTAAAAATGTGACTATAATATTTGATGGTCAAAAAAAATCAGTAAATAAAAAGATGACACTTTTAGAGTTTAAAAATTTTAATAAAGGAGTAGAAAATGAATAAGATAATTACACTATTAACACTATTGGCTATATCTCTTTTTGCTACAGGTGGAGGGTATTATGATGATAGAAATATAGAAACTTCTATATCCACTTCAAAAGCAGTATATGAAGTAGATGAAAAGATAGAAGTTATAGTTAACGATATGTTAGGAGATGGAGAAGATTGGGTTGGCATATATCCTTTTGGTTCATCAAATGATTGGGGAAATGTTCTCTCTTGGAGTTGGACAAACGGCATAAAAGATGGAACTCTAAATCTAGCTGGGTTGCAAGCAGGAGAGTATGAAGTTCGTGCATTTTTTTCAAACTCTTTTGATTTAGAAGCGAGTGTTAAAATATCTGTAAATAAACAACAACAAATTGAAGATGCACAAATTGTTACTTCAAAATACTCCTATGACAAAGGAGAAAATATAAAGGTTACGGTTAGTCATATGTTAGGAGATGGAGAAGATTGGGTTGGCATATATCCTTTTGGTTCATCAAATGATTGGGGAAATGTTCTCTCTTGGAGTTGGACAAACGGCATAAAAGATGGAACTCTAAATTTAGCTGGGTTGCAAGCAGGAGAGTATGAAGTTCGTGCATTTTTTTCAAACTCTTTTAATTTAGAAGCAAGCACTAAAATAGTAGTAGAAGATGTAGATATTGCAGATACACTTTATGAAGATGCTGAAGATGGATTGTCATCAAATTGGTTTACAGTTTTGGGTAATTATAATCCAAAAAGACAAACAGGAGGGTATAAAAGCAAATACTCAGTCAAGTTAACAACTCATTGGATTAATGAAATTTATAACTCTACAGAGTATATGCTTTTGATTAATAACACAAATCAAAAGGTCTTAGAATTAGATATAGGAGGAGTTGGAAAAGCTGGTGGTAAAGTTGGTGGTATACATGCAAATAATGGATTAGGATCTATGCCTCACTATTTTATAGGTATAAGAGTGATGACTAGAGATGGAGAGAGAAGTATGATTTGGGACTCTTGGTTTAATCATGCTGATTTATCTGGTGGAAGAGTGGACTATGGAAATGGTTTTATAGAATTAGCTTATCCATCACCAATAGAACTTGTTCGAGGTTTTGGATATGAATCAATTAATAAATGGGAACATTTTAAAGTTGATCTTGAAGAACATTTAAAACGATACGAGCCAAATAACACAATAACCTCTGTTTTATCATTTAGAGCATCTGGTGGTTATCTGGACAATATCAAACTCTCATCAAAATAGATGCTTTTCATAGCATCTATTTTCGACTTTTCTCTATCAAGTCATATCTTGGATAGACAAAGATAGAAGCTCTTTCTACAGTTACTCTCTCTTTGTCATCAATCGCATAAGCTCTTATGGTTATTGGAAATGAAGTATCTTTTGTATAGTCTTTTATCAAGGCTTTGTTGGTTTTTAAAACTACTATTTTAGTTGCTTTTTTGCCAGCTTGCAAAGAAAATGATTTTTTTGGTCTTTGTATAACAATATCATCATTTCCTACGATTTCAAAATAGTATCTATGGTCTTTGTTTTCAGTGTTTTGAAATAAAAATTTATAAGCATTTGTAACTCTTTGTCCATCATCTTTTATCTTGTATAGCTGTGTATCACGATTTATATTTAAAAGCATAAACTCTTTTGTTGAGCTCATCCAAAATAGTCCAATAAGTGAAGCAGTAAGAGCCACACCATAAGCAATAGTTCTAAATCTAAAAAATTTTGCTTTTCTCTCCTCTTCAATAGCACTATAACTAGTCCAAGTTATTAAAGATGGTTTACCTAAAGCCCCCATAACTTCTGTACATGCATCTGCACACTCTAGACAATTTATACACTCTAGTTGAGTTCCTGCTTTTATATCTATATGAGTAGGACAAACCCTAACACAAGAGTTGCAATAGGTGCATTCATTGTTTTCATCAATTGCTAGTAGTTCATTGTGTGTGTTTGCCAATTTTGTATGTTGATCTTTTTCATAGATACGACCACCTCTGTGTGTATTGTATATAGTTTGAATAGTCTCTTCATCATACATTACAGATTGTATTCTTGCATATGGACATACATAGATACAAAAATCCTCTTTTAATTTAATGATATCATATATTAAAAATCCAGCAATAACTGCTAAGGTTCCCATCATAATATTATGTTCATTAGGGTTTTTAATATATTCAAAAAAATCTTCAGGAGGTACAAAAAACCAGATAAAATTTGCAGCAGCAATAACAGATAAAATAGACCAAATGCTAAAAGCTATAACTCTTTTACCGTATTGACCTTTTACAATTTCTTGTTTATTTTGAATAGTTCGCCTTATTCCTAGAATTTTAGTACTAATTAAATCTCTATAAATAATTCTAAAAATTGTCTGAGGACAGAGCCAGCCACACCAGATACGACCTGCTAAAGTTGTAAGAAAGAAGACACCCAAAAATCCAAAAATAAGCAAAAATGGTAACATATAGAGCTCTTGCATATCAAATTTTGTAAAAAATAGATGCATCTGTTTGTGATCAAAGTTTAATAAAAAGAAGTGTACATCGTCTATCGTTATCCAAGGAATTATCAAAGCAAATAGAGTTATAATAGCAAAGGTATAATACCTTTTGTATCGATAAGGTGACCAACCTTTTAGATACTCTTTCATTTTTTGTTTTCTATTCATTTTTATTTCTTTTTCTTCAGCCATTTTTTCCCTTTTTAAATTTTTTTATCTGTTAGTGGACATTCGTTTGGGTTTGGAAACTTAAAAGTTTTATTTTTGTTCATATCTTTTCTTTTATTTGTTAGTTTTGATTTAGCTAACTCTTTTAATGATCTAGAATTTATATAATCTTTTAAAGAACTTCTGCTTACTTTTAATCTTTTTGCAATTTCACTAACTGATAAATTTTCACAAATCATAGAGACAATTTGGCTTTTAAACTTGTCAAATTTTGATTTAGAGATACTTCCTTTTGGTCTTCCTATGTCTATTTTTTTATCGATAAGATTTTGTTCTCTTTGCATCGATAGTAGATTTATTATAATTATTGATGGTATTTTATCATCGATAATTAAATCTTTTTTACAAATATGGACTTTTAAGTGATGTCTAAATATACAATCAAAAACTTTAGTTAACTCTCCTGCTTTTTGGCTAAAAATCCAAAGGTCATATATTAAAATTGTATCACCTTTTTTTAAAGATTTTAATATATTTAAAAGAGTTTTTCTAGTCTCTAGTACTTGTGAAGATAAATCGTTGTCAATTTCCGTTATATCTATTGAAATTTTATGATTTTTGGCATATTTAATAATAAACTCTTGTTGAGCTGAGGTTGAAAAAAGTTTATTTTTACCTCTTAAAAATGCAATAACCATAAAGTCTCCTCAAAAAAACTTTTTAATTATAACATAACTGACGATATAAATCAATAGATTTTATATTATTATCGTCAATAGAAAGCTTTTGCTACCTAGTTAATTTTGAATGATAATGGTAGTTTTGATTTTATAAAGATAATTTTTTTTGGCATGAAGATGCTAAAAATAAAGTGATAGAGAGAAATTAAGCTTGTTGATATGGGCTTATCTAGTAGTTTAGGAGATATTATGGGCATGATTAGGTAAGCTTTTTAATAAGTAGTTTTGCCTAAATTTGGGGATTTAAAACCCTCAAAAAAACTTTTATTAATTTTATTAATTATTTTCCTAAATTTTACGATATAATATAACACTTTGTAATAAAAGTGACTTAATAACAAAAAAGGATATTTAAAATGGCTTTATATGATAGAGATTATGTAAAAAATAGTAGTGTCGGCACACAAGCTGAAGAAGTTGAACAGGTACAAGGTGATAGAGCTTCGTTTATAAAGGCTACCTATCAGCTTTTTGCTGCAACGATGATTTCAGGGGCAGCTGGTGCATATGTAGGTATAGGTATAGCAGATGTAGTTGCTGCAAATTATTGGTGGATTGCAATTCCTTGGATGCTTTTTGGTATGTTTGGACTTATGATGGTTAAGGATAAAACACCGATAAATTATATAGTGCTTTTTGCATTTACTTTTGTTGGTGGTATCATAATGGCTCCACTTCTTAGTAATGTACTTGGTATGAGTGGTGGCGGTGCTTTGGTGGCAAATGCTTTTATCACAACTTCGGTGATATTTGGCTCACTTAGTATCTATGCGATGAACTCAAAGAGTGATTTTTCAGCTTGGGGAAAACCTCTGATGATTGCTTTGGTGATAGTGATAGTTGCAATGCTTTTAAATGCATTTGTGTTTAATAGCCCAATTATGCATGTTATCATGCTTGGTGGGATTGTTATGCTTATGAGTGGATTTATACTTTATGATACTCAAAATATTATCAAAGGTGCTTACTCTACTCCGATAGAGGGTGCTTTTGCTCTGTATTTGAACTTTTTCAATATGTTTACAGCAATTCTCCAAATATTTGGAATTTTTGGTGGCGACGACTAAAAACACTCTGCATCGATTAATCGATGCAAATCTCAATCGTCTTCGTGAAGGCATTCGTGTTTGCGAAGATATTGAGAGATATATAAACAACAACAAACAACTCTCCCAAAAACTAAAATCTATTCGACATGAAGCAAGAGTAAAAGATGGAGAAATCTATCTAAAATCTAGAGATATCATAGGTGATGTACTAAAAGAGACAACCTTGTCAGAAACCAAAAGAGAAGATATAAAATCAATTCAAATTTCAAATATCAAAAGAGCTCAAGAGAGTGCAAGAGTGCTTGAAGAGAGCTTAAAGCTAATAGATACAAAAGAGGCTGAAAAATTTAAACAGATACGATATGAGTTGTATGATGTTGAGAAGGGAATTTTTGAAAATATTTAGTTTTTAGTTTTCCCCCAAATAAACATAACTTCAAACTCTAAATATTTATGAGGATAGCTAGAAATTAGTTTTTTTGTATCTTTAAAGTTTAATTTTCTCACTCCCGTGCTAACTCCACTATTTTTAATGTAGCGAAACTTTGAGAGATTATCTTCAAAATCTAGCTTATAATTAACTATTTCATAATCAAATTCAAAGTAGCGATTTAAAAGTTTTATTAGTTCATCTTTATTTGGTAAAAAGGTTTTTAAATTTGCAACTTCATAGATTGTTTTAAATGTGCCATCACAAAATATAGAAAAAGCTATTTTATCTGTTTTTTTAGATATTTTTTGAAAAAGTGCATCTAAGTTTTTTGCCCATTGAATGGCCGAAGATGAGATGATTATATCAGCTTGATTAAATTCATATGTTTCAAAATCTTCATTTATAAGCTTTATTTTGGAATTTGTAGTATGCAATAAACACATATTTGTCGCACTGTCAATGCCTGTAAACTCCTCTATTTGCCAGAAAATTTGCTCATATACAGCACCACTTCCACACCCTAAGTCTAAAATTCTTTTAGGATTTGATTTGATGTTTTCTATCAGTTTTTTTACAACTTTTTTCTGAATAACATTGTGTTTTGTATAAGAAAAGGCTTTTTTAGAGAACTCGTTTGTCTGAATTGATGGCATTTTTAACATTACTTTTAAAAAATTTAGATATAATCGCAAAATTATATCTAAAAAAGGTTTTAATTTATGACATCAGTTCTTTTAATATCACAATTTGCACTTGCAGTAATTTTAACAATTGTAGTGCTTTTACAAAAAAGTTCATCAATCGGATTAGGAGCATATAGTGGAAGCAATGAGTCTGTCTTTGGAGCTAAAGGTCCAGCTGGATTTTTGACAAAAATGACATTTTTTCTTGGATTTTTATTTGTTATCAATACTTTGACACTTGGTTACTTTTACAATCAAGATAGAAAAGCTTCAATCATCGATGGCATCAGTGTTGAACAAAATGTTCCATCATCACCAGTAGCTCCTATAAAAGGCAATGCTCCACAAGCTCCGTCAAGCTCATCTGTACCAGAAGCTAGTGTTCCAGTAGTTCCTAGCTCTCCTGCAGTTCCACAAGCTCCAGTGGTTGAGATAAATCAATCAAAATAAAAAGGAAAACCCAATGGATTTAAGTGAAATTTACAATCACCAAAATGAGGGAAACGATAAAGCAACAGATGCTCTTAAGAAAGAGTTTATGACTATTAGAAGTGGAAAAGTATCTACAACTATTCTTGATAATATCACGATAAATTATTATGATAATCCAACACCTCTAAATCAAGTAGGATCAGTTTTAGCAACAGATGCAACAACTATCACCATATCTCCTTGGGAAAAAAATCTTTTAGGTGATATAGAAAAAGCGATAATGTCTGCAAATATAGGCATAAACCCGAATAATGATGGCGAAGTAATAAAACTTTTTTTCCCACCAATGACAACTGAACAAAGAGCTGAGAGTGCAAAAAAAGCAAAAGGCATGGGTGAAAATGCAAAAATTTCAGTTAGAAATGTGCGAAAAGATGCAAACAATAGAGTAAAAAACTTGGAAAAAGAGAAAGAGATTACAGAAGATGAGAGCAAAAAAGCTCAAGATCAAATCCAAAAAGCAACCGATAATACATCTACTAAAATTGATACTCTCGTAAAAGAGAAAGAAGCGGAACTTCTAAAAATATAGATGAAAAATTTAGAAGATATTTATAGAGATGCAGGAGCATATCTAGAGGGGCATTTTTTACTTAGTAGCGGAAAACATTCGCAATTTTATCTCCAAAGTGCCAAAGTTTTAGAAGATCCAAAAGTAGCTTCACTTTTAGCAAAAAAACTAGCTGATATGATTAAATTCTCAGGTATAAAAGTAGATACAGTCTGCTCACCGGCCCTTGGTGGCATCTTAGCTGGGTATGAGTTAGCAAGAGAGTTAGATGCAAGGTTCATTTTTACAGAAAGAGTTGATAAGGTTATGACACTAAGACGAGGCTTTGAAGTTTCTAAGGGTGAAAATATCTTGATTTGTGAAGATATCATAACTACAGGGGGTTCAGCACTTGAAGCTGCAAAAGTAGTTCAAAAAAGTGGAGCAAATATTGTTGCATTTTCAGCACTTGCAAATCGTGGATTTTGTAAAACGGATGGAAGTAGCATAAGTTCAAAAAATGAGTGTAAACTCCCTTGTGATGTGCCATTTTTTGCATTAGATGATTTTATATTTGATATTTATGATAGTGAAAATTGTCCACTTTGTAAAGATGGCTCAATTGCAATTAAACCAGGAAGTAGAGGAAACTAGATGAATATATCGGTAATTGGAACAGGTTATGTTGGACTTGTCACTGGAACTTGCTTTGCTGAAATGGGAAATAGAGTAACTTGTGTTGATATAGATGAAAAAAAAGTAGATGATTTAAAAAAAGGTATTATCCCTATATATGAGCCTGGATTAGAGAAGATGGTTCTTAACAATTTTGATATTAAAACTTTAAACTTCACAACAGATATAAAAGAGGCACTTTTAGATAGTAGTATCTGTTTTATCGCCGTTGGAACACCAATGGGGGAAGATGGAAGTGCGGATTTACAATATGTATTAGCAGTTGCAAAAAGCATTGGCGAAAACATGACTCATCATATGTATATCATAGATAAATCAACAGTTCCAGTTGGAACGGCCGAAAAAGTTAGAAAAATGATACAAGATACACTAGATGCAAGAGGAAGCTCTTTGACATTTGATGTTATCTCTAATCCAGAGTTTTTAAAAGAGGGAGCGGCAGTTGGGGACTTTATGAAGCCAGATCGTGTTGTAATTGGTGCTGATAATGAAGATGCATTTGAGATGATGAGAGAGCTTTATTCACCTTTTACCCACTCACGAGAGAGATTTGTAGCGATGGATATAAAATCAGCAGAGATGACAAAATATGCTGCAAATGCGATGCTTGCAACAAAGATAAGCTTTATGAATGAGATAGCAAATATCTGTGAAAGAGTTGGAGCTAATGTAAATAAAGTTAGAGAAGGCATAGGAAGTGACAGTCGTATAGGTTATAGTTTTATCTATCCAGGTTGTGGATATGGTGGGAGCTGTTTTCCAAAAGATGTACAAGCTTTAGCAAAAACAAGTGAAAAATTTGGATATGAGCCAAAACTTTTAAATGCAGTAGAAGCTGTTAATTATGCACAAAAAAGAGTTATTAGTGATAAAGTGATAAAAAGATTTGGTGAGGATTTGACAGGTTTTACATTTGCTGTATGGGGATTGGCATTTAAGCCAGAGACTGATGATATGAGAGAGGCTAGTTCTATTACTATTATCAATGAGCTTACTAAAAGAGGTGCAAAGATAAAAGCATATGATCCAAAAGCGGAAAATGAAGCAAAATCTCACTATCTAAAAGAAAATGATAGTGTTCAGTATCTATCTTCAAAATATGATGCTTTAAATGAAGCAGATGCTATGATTTTGGTGACAGAGTGGAAAGAGTTTAGAAGTCCTGATTTTGGTGAGATGCAAAAAAGACTTAAAAATTTAGTTATATTTGATGGTCGAAATCAGTATAGTAGAAAAAGATTGGAAGATAGTGGGTTTGAGTATTTCGAGATAGGGGTGTAGTTTTAAAAATAGGGTATATTTCAACCCTACTAACTAATTCTCACTTTTGATAATTTGAACGATTTTTTTACCAATACCCTTAACATTTTTAAGCTCATCAACACTGCCAAACTTACCATGTTCATCTCTATAAGCGATAATTCTCTCAGCTTTTTTATCACCAATTCCTTTGATAGTTGTAAACTCTTCAGCAGAAGCGGTATTGATATCTATAGCAAATAAACTTGCAGCAGCGATTAAAAGTGAAAATAGTATTTTTTTCATATAAAACATCCTTGTGTAAAATTTTTGTTACAAAGGTAAAATCGGTTTGTTTTTTAGGTTCTGAAGTAGGAAGATATAAATTTGTATAGATTTAATAAAAAATGAAAATAGTTGGTTTTTATGTATTGTTCAAGAAATTAAATCAGAGAATTTGAGTTATGATTTTTGTGATTGATAAAAAACTAATCCAATAAATAAATTATTTTCCATTGTTATAATATTAAATTTTGTGTTTCAAGTTGGATAATTTTTTATCTTTTCTTTTTCATTAAGTTTATTTGTAACCATTCAGCACCCTAACCAAGAGGGACAAAAGCCCTACTCACAAAAACATTATTAAGTTCAAGCAAGACAGACCTGGGGTTTGCAGTTTAAGCTTTTTCAAAGCAAAAAACCAATAAGAATAGATACAATTTTTATTCCCATAAAAGGCAAATGAATATGAAAGAAAAAACATATAAAAGTCCACTAAAGAAACTCGTAAGATTTTTTGAACAAAGCAGAGATGGCTGGAAAACAAAATATTTTGAAAAAAAGAAAGAGTTAAAAAGAGTGACAAATCATATATATGATTTAGAAAAAAGAAAAGATGATTGGAAAA
>Ga0256834_1000362_pt1 | contig 33068 bp, 27 predicted proteins | sample 4281140metaG_FD_190536 | JGI IMG/M metagenome (GOLD analysis project Ga0256834, IMG submission 190536) | Hydrothermal vent microbial communities from East Pacific Rise, Pacific Ocean - 4281-140 | ecosystem: Environmental > Aquatic > Marine > Hydrothermal vents | place: Pacific Ocean: East...
CAGGGTGCGCTTCAATCAGCTCCCCCGTTCGGTCTATTGGCAGTATACGGCGGTAATCGGCCAATGAATGCAGTACCACGGTGGTATCTTTTCGAGCTTCAATCACTTCATCTAAATAACAGATTCCCCCCTCTCTTACCGCTTTAGTTAGAGGGCCATCTTGCCAATAAGTCCCCTCTTCTCTAATAAGGTGACGACCAATTAAATCGGCGGCACTTAGGTCATCATGGCAGACCACAGTATGGACTTTTCGTCCCAGTTTTTGCCCCATAAACTCAATAAAACGGGTTTTACCACACCCCGTAGGTCCTTTAATTAAAATGGGCAAATTCATTGCAGCGGCGGCTTCAAACAATTCCACTTCATTGGCTTGTGCAAAATAGGATGGCTCAAACATGTAACGGTTCCTTTGATTAAATTGCTTATTAAATCGCTGTCTTTACAGCGTTAAATTCATATATATTTCAGGCAAGACTGTAGGGAGTTTTTTGCTGTCGCGAATAACTACGTAGCCATTTCGACCAAATAGATAAGATAAGTAATCCTTTGCTTCTAAATCAATGGTGACACAAAAAGGGGTAATACCCACTCTTTTCGCTTCTTCTATGGCTTTTTTGGTGTCTTCAATGCCATAACGTCCATCGTAACGATCCACATCATTTGGCTTACCGTCACTAATAATCAAAAGCAGTTTATTGGCGCTTTGTTGTTGCTCTAAAATTTTAGAGGACTCTCGAATGGCTGCGCCTAAACGGGTGTAATAACCAGGTTTAATGTGATCAATTCGCCCACGAATCAGATCGGAATAACGCTCTTTAAAATTTTTAATAATTTGAAAACGCACATTGGTGTTTTTAAGGGATGAAAACGTGTACAGAGCAAACGGATCTTGTAGGCGATTTAATGACTCTGAAAACACCATTAACCCATCTTTAATCATATCAATGATGCGAATCTCTTGCGTAATACCCGCCTCGGTCGATAAAGAGACATCGGCTAAAATTAAGGTTGAAAGGTCTCTGGATTTTCGCTCAACGCTTTCATAAAACTTTTGTGGGTGCAGCGATTTGTCTTGATGGCCTAAATATTCAATCCACGTGTCTAAATTAACTTCATCCCCATAGGGTAACTTATTATTTTTAATACGATCTAGTTGCATTAAATCCAGTTCACTGGCAATTTTTTTAACCATTTTTTGCAATCGTTTAGGCAGTTCAATAGGGGTAATATTAATATCTATTAAGGGTTTAATGCAGACATAATTTTCTAAATAATCCTGCTTTTTATAGTCCCACTCATTAATAAAGTGCCCTTTTCCCAACGGGTACTCTTCGACGGAGCTCTCTGCAAAATCCAAATCCATTTTAATACGTGCCGATAAATTGGCTCGTTTTCGTCCAAGCGTGATCTCTTCTAAGTCTTCAGCATGATAAAGCGCATCTTCATCAAAACTGTCGTCTTCGCTGCGGTCTAAGTTTACCTGTTCCATAATGCTCATTAATGAGTCGGGCAGAAAAATCAGCAGGCCATCTGATTTTTTCTTATCGTCCATCTGGCTTGAGCGCTTTTTCATTTTAAGCACATCAATTTTTTCTGGGTTTGGCGTGCGATTTTCTAACCCTGCTTCATCATCAAATTCATTCGATGCATACTGATTTGTTTGTGCGGGATACAGCCAAAGCGGAAAAGGGTAAATTTGATCAATGGAATACGAAGGGTCATTGATTAACGCTCTATCGACTAAAGTATTAATAAATGCCAACTCGTGGCGTTGTTGTTCAGGGTCTTTAATCGAAAGCCTTAAACGTTCATTAATTAAATAGCGAATAGCCGCTTGATAGAATGATTTAAACCCAGGATAGATTTGAATCAATTCATGAGACATTTGTAAATTTTTTTGAGAAAAATGCCCAGCATTCACAGGCATTTTAGCCGCCAAAGCGACTAACCAAAAATAGTGCATCTCATTGAGATATTCGCTGTCAAAATAGGCAAGTGACGCAGGTAAATAGACCCCTTTATCGTCTTGCCATGCTAAAAAAAAGGCGGTACCAGAGCCTGAAACTCTCTCCAGCACACTTCGAGTGGTTTTAATGGAGCGCTTATCTGTTATTTGCAACTCTTTGCCTTTTTCTCCACCGAGTAGATGGTAAAAAACATTGAGTGCTTTACGCTTATCGGTAAAGAGGACTCGCTTATCGTCATAAGATTTATTAATCTTTTTCTTTAAAAACCGATCCCATACTTTACCAATGTGCTCTTCCATAAACCCTCTTTACCTACTGGACTAACTCTGTGTTTGTTCAGGCTCTTTTACAAAAAAGCTATAAAAATAAGTTAACAATCCAATAAGCACCATCAAGCCAAATGCAAAACGTACTTTATAGATCGGAATCAACTCCGCTTGCGTGGCCATAAAGCCTAATGCTTCAGTATCTGGCCAACGCTGTAGCATAATTTGAGCAATGCCTGCCGCAGTTAACGCAAAGGTCACACCTAACATACCAATCACCATCAACCAAAAAGAGGCACGCTCTACCGCTTGTGCTTTAGGTCCATTGCCATGAGGTCGTCCTCTCATAATGGGCATACAGTAAGAGATGATGGTAAACAAAATCATAATATACGCGCCAAAGAAGGCTAAATGACCGTGTGCCGCAGTGAGCTGTGTTCCGTGGGTAAAGTAGTTAACAGGTGCTAAGGTGTGCATAAAGCCCCAAACCCCTGCGCCTAAAAAGGCGATAACTGCGGTACCTTTTGCCCATGTTAATGCAATTTTATTATCATGCTCAATGCGTCGCTGTTTTGCCATAGTAAAGGCATACAGTACCATTAAGAAGAACGGTAGGGGTTCAACCGCTGAGGCAATGGAACCTATCCATAACCAGTAGTCAGGCGTACCAATGTAAAAATAGTGATGCCCTGTTCCAAGAATACCCGATACCAATGTCATTGCAATAATCAGGTACAACCATTTATCAATGTGTTCACGATCCACACCTGTTACCTTAATCAATACAAACGATAAGATGGCACCCATAATCAGTTCCCAAACCCCTTCTACCCACAAGTGAATTACAAACCACCAGAAGAACTTATCTAATACTAAATTATCAGGAACATAGAATGCGAATAAAAAGAACACCGCCATCCCAATTAATCCAGTAAGAAGCACCACAGTAATAACGGTTTTACGCCCTTTTAAAACGGTCATTCCAATGTTTAAAATAAACGATAAAACCACCAGCACAATTCCAATTTTAATAATGGTTGGTTGTTCTAAAAACTCCCGCCCCATCGTGGGCAATAGATGATTGTAAGTGACCTCAGCTAAAGTGGCGTACGGCACAAAGAGATACCCTAAAATGGTAGCCACCCCTGCTACGGCAAACACCCAAAAAGTGATTTTTGCCAGTAACGGACTCCAAAGCTCTCGCTCAGACTCTTCGGGCACCAAATAATACGCAGCACCCATAAAACCAAATAAAATCAGTACAATCAATAAATTGGTGTGTACCATTCGTGCGACATTAAACGGAATTTCTGGAAACAGAAAATCCCCATTAATGTATTGAAGCCCTAAAATAAGGCCAAATAAAATTTCACCTGCCAACAATATTAATGCAAAGATAAAGTATGGCTTTGCAACCATTTGTGAACTGTATTTCATATTAAGTCTCCCCCTTACCCTTCAATATTTGGTGGCCAATCGTTATCATCGATACGAGATGTCCAAATTAAAAAGTTCGCTAAATCATTAACCTGCTCTTCCGTTAAGTTGAACTGAGGCATCTTTCTTCGACCGTTATTTGGTAATGGCTGAGCAGCCATCCACGCTTGCAAGTAGGATTTAAAATACGCCTCATCCGCCTGCCCACGTCGATCAAACACATTGGCAAGTTCAGGTGCATAATAAGCACCCTCTCCCATAATGGTATGACAACCCACGCAGTTGTTCACCTCCCATAAGTTCTTACCACTTGCCACTGACTCTGTAATCTGATCATCATTACTTAACTCAGGTACTTTTTGTACCGTATCGAAAGTAAGTCCTGCAAACACTAAAATGGCGAATAAGCTCCCCCCAAAATAAATATTGCGTGCCATATTTTTTGTAATACGTTCTGCCATAAAAACTCCTTTAAAGAACTTTGCCGTAACCCACTCTTTTTTTAATTACTGATGTAAAACCTTTCTCTCCCATAAACAGGCATTTTAAATGCCTGTTTAAAAACTGCATAATACATGTAGGTTAATAAAAAGGTCAAGAAAAACTTTCACCTCCCGACCCAGCTACAGCCCTAAGAACCGTACTGTTCATAAGGTTAAGAGCTGAATAAATTATTAAATACACCTCATCAAAATCACTTATAATGTCCTTTAAACCAATGCCAATAATCCTATTATTTATAGGTGATTACATTGCGTTTTTTTATAAAATTAAGCTACTGTAGGAATATCTATCATGCATACACTAAACCAAAATAAAGGGTTCATAAAAACAGGCGTTACCTTATGTTTTTATGGTCTTTTAGGACTCTCCATTTCAAGCGCTCAAGCTGCTCTAACCTCAGAAGAAAGATTAGGAAAACTGATGTTTTTTGATGAAAACTTATCAGAACCCAATGGACAGTCTTGTGCCAGCTGTCATCATCCCGATGCGGGCTTTGCTGATCCAGATACCCATCTTCCAGTATCTGAAGGTGTTATTTTAGGCCTCTTTGGAGGAAGAAACTCCCCCTCAGCCGCTTACGCTAAATTTTTTCCTGAATTCAGTTACCAAAACGGCGTTGCCATCGGTGGACAATTTTGGGATGGGCGTGCCGCTAACTTAACCGAGCAAGCTAAGGGGCCTTTTTTAAACCCCGTTGAAATGGCAAACCCAAATAAAGCAACCGTAATTGCAGACATTAATGCCTCCAGTTACGCAAATCTGTTTACTCAAATTTGTGGCTCTACAAGTGATATTGATGCCGCTTACAACTGTGTAGCAGAGTCAATTGCCGCTTATGAAAAAACGGACGAAGTCAGCCCATTTTCCTCTAAATTTGATGCAGTGATGGCAGGACAAGCCCAGTTTACTCGTTTAGAGCGACGAGGCCGCATGCTTTTTAATGGTCGCGCACAATGTAGCCAATGCCATACAGACAATGGTCGCATGGGTAGAATGGGCGGAGGAAACACAGATTCTTCTACGCCTGTATTATTCACCGATTTTAAATACTACAATTTAGGACTTCCTAAAAACAACGAATACCCACTTAACCTACAACCAAATAGTATTGATTTAGGCTTAGGTGGTGTATTAAATGTAGCGTCTGAAAATGGTAAATTCAAAACGCCACACTTACGCAACATTGCAAATACGCCTCCTTATATGCACAACGGAGTATTAAAAACATTAAAAGAGGTGGTTCACTTTTACAATACGCGTGATATTCCAGGTTTATGGGATGCGCCTGAAGTTTCTGAAAACATGGAAACCAGACGTGTAGGTAACCTAAGACTCAATAGCCGTCAGGAAGATGCCATTGTTGCCTATATGATGACATTTACCGATGGGTATGTACCATCAAGTAACAGTGCAAACAATAACACTGACCGTCCAAATAATGGTCAAGGCAGAATGCACCGATTCGGCCAACGTTAAGTTTAATGCCCAATCCCCAAATAGAAAATACATTGATAGCACACCCGTTGCTAACATTCTAATTCGTATTTCTATCTGGGGTATTTGGGCAATATAACAACGCTACTACTCAAAAATTACGCTAATTTATTGCATCATTAACCGCAACCATACCTCTTTTACCGCCTTACGCTGTTCTAAATAACAATCACTCGGCACCCATTCTTTTTCATTTTGTAACGCCATTCGGTGATATTTTGAACGATACGTTTTATAGGCATTTAATAAAGCTTCCTCCTCATTTTTAGCAAGCAACCCGACCTTGGCCACCGCCTCTAAAATACGCAAGTTATCGCTGTATTGACACAGTGTGGGAGTTTGATACGCGTAGCTTAAGACCAAAAATTGCATCATAAACTCAATATCCACTATGCCGCCTCTACCCTGTTTTAAATCAAACACGGTATCGTTGCTTTTGTCGAGTTCAGCCATCATTTTTTGACGCATATCTCGCACCTCTTTTTGAATTTCTGAAACCTCTCTTTTTTGCTGTAAAAACGCGGCTTTAAACTGATTAAATTGCTCAATACTTTTCGCATCGCCCGTTATCGCACGTACGCGAACAAAGGCTTGATGCTCCCAAACCCACGCTTTATTTTTAAGGTAATTTTGATACCCTTCAAAATCCACAACCATCATGCCCGACGCACCATTGGGACGGAGCCGTGTGTCCACTTCGTATAAAATCCCTGTAGGCATCATGGTGGTCATAAGCGAGATTATTTTTTGCCCCATACGAACAAAATACATGGAATTATCCAGCCTTTTTCCTGTTGAACTGACCGCTTGATCGCTCGATTTAAGCCCCTGATAGACAAATACCACATCCAAATCCGAGCCATACCCTAATTCTACCCCCCCTAGTTTGCCATAGCCTAACACCATAAAAGGGTTGCGCTTTGTCTGTTCATCCATACCGCCAGGCAAGCCATTTTTTTGTTGCATCAATTGCCATGCAAACGCCACCACAGCATTCAATACCGCTTCGGCAATCCACGTTAAATAATTACTCACTTCGGTCACAGGCATATTGCCTGTTACATCTGCCGCCGCCACTTTAAACACCTGTGCGTGTCGCCATTGGCGTAAAGCGTTCATAAACTCCTCTTCATCAAGCTGTGCCGTGTTTAAAATATTCTGTGCATCTTGCTGTAAAGCACAAGCATCCAGTGGTGAAAATAGCGCTTCTTTATCCAATAGCTGATCCAGCAACGCGGGGTATTTAACCAACATATCCGCTAGCCAAGCACTCACATGACACAGCTCAATTAAGCGTTGCAGTGCCGCAATATTCTCTTTTAATAACACCAAATACACACTGCGTTTGGCAATGGATTCAATGACGGATAACACCCGTTCAAAACACTCAGAAGAGCGATTAGTACTTAATATTTCTCGCAACAGCAATGGCATAACCGCATTTAAACGCTCCACCCCCTCTTTTTCCAAGGTTTGCACAATACGACCCGCCTTAAAGGTAAACAACGGCTGTAAAAATGCTTTGGCTTGCATTTCACTTAAACCATACGCCATCACTAAGTTCAAATCATCCAGCTCTCCCAACCACAAATCGGACAGGGCATCCGCCTCTTCACAAGCTTCATCCTCAGCAAAAACCAAATCAAACTGAGCCTGAACCATGGCTCGATGGCTGTTTAAATCGGCTAAAAAATTTTCATAATTTTCATAGCCCATCGACTGCGCCAAGGTAAGTTGCTGTTTTTTATCGGTTGGTAGATCGTGCGTTTGTTCATCGCGCCACGCTTGCAAACGATTCTCCGCTTGCCTTAAAAAAATGTAGGCGGATTTTAAGGATTGATAAACCTGTTCTTCTAAAAATTTACGTTGTGCCAATAAATCTAACGTGGGTAACAGTGAACGGGTTTGCAACGCTTTATTACGCCCGCCATGAATCAACTGAAACGCTTGGGCAATAAACTCAATTTCTCGAATGCCTCCACGCCCCAGCTTAATATTATCTTCCATGCCTTTTTTCTTCACTTGCGCCGCAATCATCTGCTTTAATTCACGCAACGAATCCATGGCAGTAAAATCTACATAACGACGATAGACAAACGGGCGCAAAATATCGAATAGGTACGCGGCTTCTTTGGCATCCCCCGCAATCACTCGCCCCTTAACCAGTGCGTATCGCTCCCAAGCACGACCGTGCATTTCGTAATAGTGCTCCATGCCTGAAAAACTAATGGCTAACGAACCTCCGTCGCCAAACGGGCGCAATCGCATGTCCACCCGATAGACAAAGCCATCTTCTGTCATCTCCACTAATGACTTATTCATCGCTTGGCCTAAACGCGTAAAAAACTGATCGTTTGAGGTAGCGCGTTTAGGTGGCTGGCCTTCCGCCATTTTTGTCTCCCCCCCCTCTGGGTAGACAAAAATCAGATCAATGTCCGATGAAAAATTAAGCTCTTGACCGCCCAGTTTTCCCATCCCAATTACCAACATTTTTTGTGGCAAGCCCGAGTCGCGTCCAATGGGCGTACCGTAACGCAAACACGCACGTTCATAATGCCAATCGAGCGTAGAAGCCACCAGTGCGTCGGCTAAATCCGATAAATCTCGCATGGTTTCATCCAACGTAGCCAACCCTGATAAATCTCGAATCGCAATGCGCGTCATCTGCCAATTACGCTCTTTTCGCAAAATTTTCTTTAACGAATTTTCATCTTGTGACGCAATCACCGCCTCATACACTCGTTGATACAATACCCCCTCTAACCAAAGTTTATCCCAGTGTTCTGAATTAACCAACTCAGGAAAACGTTGACACATTTGTTCAACATACGGGCTCCACTGTTGAACTTGGTTTAATGAGTACGCTTGCTCTTTCATAACAAAACCTCTTCTTTTTAACTGCTTTGCATATAACTTATTAATTATGTATATGAGGGGGGGGATTTTTCTAACTCAACATCACAAACGGTAAAGATACAAAATCGTTTCTCGTACATCGGACAATTGCCAAATATCACTGGGGTCTACATTAGGTACGGCAAAACTGTTTGTGATAAAAACCGATCCTTTTGGCATCTCTTTTTTGACCTTTTGCCAAAGTTTGGGCATCGGTTCAGGCGATAAAAACGCATACACCAGTGTATAATGAGACAGATCGGTTTTCCAAATATCTTGTGCATAAATTATCCCCCCCCCTATCCAACTGTACACTTTTGAGAACGCATAAGGAATTGGAGCGGTTTCCACCCCTGTTGATTTAATTACACCACGCTGTTGCGACATAAACACCACATTGCCTCCTAGCCCACAGCCTAAATCTAAAAATGAAACCTCTCCCTGTGTTCTATGCAGCTCTTTTACCATTTTTTTTAATGCTTGTCGTGTGGTTTGATTGGTTAAATAAAGAGGCACACGCTCCTTAAAGGTATTGCGAAACAGCAACCATAAAACAGCAAACACACCTAACGCCCACAACGGATTAAACTCAATCACCACGCCAAAATACAATCCAACGGGCAATAAAAATTGAATCCACTGCCACCAACGTGGCAATCCAACCCAATAACTGATTAACACAGCAACAACCGCTTGAATCAACACCAGCACTATAGGGGCATAGGGGGGGGGGAAAAAATAGGGAGCCAACCATACACCACAGACAATCATAACCAGTACGCCTGCTTGAACCGTCAATGCCAAAATAATTTTAGGCCATTTTTCTAACGTTATTTTCAATTTAGAGAATTCCTAATTAAGTCTATTAAGCCCTATTAAACTTTATGCACCATTCGCCTAACATTTCGCACCACTTTCAAACAAGCGCATCGTTTAAACATAAGAAACAGCGTCTAAAACCGCAATAAATCCAATTAAATATTTGAATTTATAATACAAACGACTGGATGGCACACTAACCGCTTATTAATTTTTGATTTTTTTAAAACACTCAAACGAGAGGTTAGTATGAAACTGGTTGTTGCAATTATCAAACCTTTTAAACTCGATGATGTGCGCGAAGCCTTGCATGATGTGAATGTGCACGGAATGACCGTCACGGAAGTCAAAGGATTTGGTCGTCAAAAAGGCCATACCGAAATTTACCGTGGTGCAGAGTACTCAATCGAATTTTTACCTAAATTACGATTAGAAGTTGCTGTTGCAGACGATCAGGTTGAAAACGTGATTGAAACCATTGGCAACGCGGCACGAACAGGAAAAATTGGCGATGGCAAAATATTTATTATGCCGCTCGAACAAGCCATTCGCATTCGCACCGAAGAGTCTGGTGATACCGCGCTCTAATTTTTACGACTCATTTTGAATCGTTACACATAAACCAAGGTTAAAGGAATTTAATTATGGAACAAGTTCTACAACTCAGTTACGCACTGGACACCTTCTACTTTCTAATGTCTGGTGCATTGGTCATGTGGATGGCGGCTGGTTTTACCATGCTCGAAGCAGGACTCGTGCGCTCTAAAAATACCACTGAAATCTTAGCCAAAAATATTGGCCTATTTTCCATTGCTTGTATTATGTACATGCTAGTGGGTTACAACATCATGTACCCTGCCGAAGCAGTCAACAGCTTCTTTCCTGGCATGAGCTTTTTACTGGGTGCCGATCACACCACCGCCGCCGTGATTGCGGGTGGCGATGACGCGCCTTACTACTCAGGTATGTCTGACTTCTTCTTCCAAGTGGTCTTTGTTGCCACCGCCATGTCTGTTGTGTCGGGTGCCGTTGCGGAGCGTATGAAACTCATGGCCTTCTTTGCCTTTGTTGTCGTTTTTACTGCATTCATCTACCCAATGCAAGGTTTTTGGAAATGGGGCGGCGGGTTCTTAGATGAGTTGGGCTTCCTCGATTTTGCAGGATCTGGCGTAGTTCACATGGCCGGTGCTTCTGCTGCTTTAGCAGGTGTTATTTTACTCGGCGCACGTAAAGGAAAATATGGACCAAACGGAGAAACTCGTGCCATTCCTGGTGCAAACTTACCGATTGCGACCTTAGGTGTCTTCATTCTTTGGTTAGGTTGGTTTGGCTTTAACGGTGGATCACAACTCATGATATCGGATGTTGATAATGCCAATGCCGTTTCTATGATCTTTGTAAATACACTGCTTGCCGCCGCCGCTGGTGTTGTTGGCGCGTTAATCATCGCTAAAATTAAATTTGGTAAAGCCGATTTAACCATGATGCTAAACGGAGCCTTAGCAGGCTTGGTTGCCATCACCGCAGAGCCACTCACCCCAACCGCACTAGAAGCCTCTTTAATTGGCCTTGCGGGTGGAGTGATTGTTGTGTTCTCTATTTTATTAATTGACTCTAAACTGAAACTGGATGATCCAGTAGGCGCCATCTCCGTTCACGGAGTAGTCGGTGTATTTGGTTTAATCGCCGTTACTTTCACTAACCCAGATGCAACCATCGTTGCTCAGTTAACGGGTATTGTCGTGATCTTTGCATGGGTATTTGGTACCAGCTTGGTACTTTGGTACATTCTAAAAGCCGTTATGGGTATTCGTGTCTCAGAAGAAGAAGAGTACGAAGGGGTGGATCAATCCGAATGTGGAATGGAAGCCTATCCTGAGTTTAAAAAATCATAATAGTGTTTATGTAATACTCACAACCCCGCTTTATGCGGGGTTTTTTTATGCCCAAAATTTTATCCCCCCCCTATCTGTAGAATTATTTTTCGATTCCAATATAAAAAAACATCAAAAAAAACCACACAATCAAAGAGGGTTCGATACAATGAATTCTTTAAAAATTCAATGATGACATACCATGCCTAAAATACTTAAACACACCCTCGCTCTACTGCTTACCGCCTTACTCACAAGCGTATCCTTTCAGGTGTATTCCGAAGATGACGCGCCTACAATAGACCAAGGAAACCCCGCCAAATTTAAACAATTTGACGCGCCAGAACAAAGTGTTCCTAAATATTTTTCAATGGACAAAGTGGTGGTGAATTTTAGAGGAGAAGGTAAAGCGAAGTTTTTAGCTGTCGATTTAAAATTTATGTCGTACATACCACAGGTTGTGGAAGTTGAAATGGAGCATTTACGCCCGATTCTTAAAAATGATATTGATCGCCTTCTGCGCAACCAAACTTATTCAAAACTTAAAACACCCGATGGACCAGATCAACTTCGAACTGAAATATTAAAGGTCTCACGTAAAATTCTGGAAGAACACCGTATTTACCCTGACTTATTAAAGGATGTTTACCTTGGGCGTTTTGTGATGCAGTAAAATTTACCCCCCCCCTACTAAACAAAATTATCCTAAGTTTGTATTATAAATTTCGTATTTTATACAAAATCGTTAACAATCTCATTTTTAACGAAGGCTTAACCTCAATGGGGTGGTTAAATTTTAATAACACTGAGGTTTCATTGGGGTTATAAAGATCGTGATCTTTCCAGTTCATTAAATCTTCATACTCAAACCCGCTATCTAATGCCACCAGCTGCCAAGGAAAATCTTTTTTTCCATCCTCAGCTTCCGGGCCATTATCGGTCATTACCAATGGAATTTTTTCTTCTAAAATCACCGTTTTGGTCGCGCCAGACTCCATCCAAATGCGAATCACCTCCTCCTCTTCTAAAATAGTTCCGTAAGGTAAAAATTGATATTGTGCATTTAAATTGGTGACGGAGTTATCCACCAGCGGCGGCCCTTCGTCAAACTTAAAATTACAACACCCTTTAGAACAACACGACATTTTTACTTTCCTTTACAATTCATTCGGCGTAAGATTAAAGACAATCTTTTTCACACTTACAAGGGGATATTAACATGAATATCGATGCAAACAACCTTGGTGTCAACAGTCTTTACAGCTCCAACCTATCCTCCGTAAACCAAAGCATTGCCAGTGGGCAACGCATAAACAGTGCCGCAGACGACCCCGCGGGACTGGCAATTATGAATGCACTTGGCACTCAAATTAATGCGCAAGACATGGGCGTACAAAATGCAAACGCTGGCATATCTATGTTGCAAACCGCTGATGGTGCCAGTGATATGATTACGCAATCACTGCAACGCATGAATGAACTTAGCATTCAAGCCATGAACGGCACGCTGAACACGTCACAACGTGATATGTTAAACAACGAGTTTCAACAAAATCTGCAAAACATCAATCAAATTGTCGAATCCACCAGTTTTAACGGGCAAACGTTACTGAATGGCGACATGAATTCCGTCAACATCGCCTTAGGGGCTGAGAGCAACAGCACCCTGAACTTACCCACTCTAACCACCGATGCCTTAAGCATTACAGGGTTAAGTATCGCAGATCCCGCCAATGCCTCTACCGCACTGTCGGGCATTACCACGGCGATTGAACAACTTAGTACCTCTCGTGCGGAATTTGGTGCACAACAAAATGGCTTAACAAGCAGTGTGGATAATTTACAAAGCCAAAACATCAATAGCTACGCCACCAAAAGCCAGTTAAGCGACACCGATTTTGCCAAAGCCATTGCCGAGCAATCGAGGCAAAATATTTTGAACGAAAGCGCCATCGCAATGCAATCCCAAGGTAACCAATCCAAAGCAGCCGTACTACAGTTGCTCTCATAAAAAGCAGTAAATTCCGTTTTGCTCTCCTAAGCAATCATTGTGGCCGTTTAACGGCCATTTTTTTGGATGCTAAAAAAGGGTTAGAAAATTTTTCTCCCCCCCTCCTCGAAGTCTGTCCAATTTCTACCAGACAAAGTACAGACAACGCCCCCCATGATTGCTATAATCGTACGAATTATTATTTAAAAAATGACAAGCAGATAAAGACCCTTATGGAAAAGCATTTCGACCCAAATTCAATTGAAACAAAATGGTATCAAACGTGGGAAAACAAAGGTTATTTTAAACCTCAAAATCCCGATGCTGCCCCTTACAGTATTATGATTCCCCCGCCCAATGTGACGGGCAGTTTGCATATGGGTCATGCGTTTCAAGACACCATTATGGACACCCTTATTCGCTATCACCGCATGAAAGGCGACAGCACGCTTTGGCAGCCAGGCACCGATCATGCTGGTATTGCGACTCAAATGGTCGTCGAGCGTCAATTGGCAGCACAAGGATTAAGCCGTCACGACCTTGGACGCGAAAAATTCATTGATAAAATTTGGGAATGGAAAGAGGAGTCTGGCGGTACGATTACCAAACAACTGCGCCGTATGGGCGCCTCTCCCGATTGGAGCAGAGAACGTTTTACGATGGATGAAGGTTTATCCGAAGCCGTTAAAGAGGTGTTTGTAAAACTCTATGAAGAGGATCTTATTTACCGAGGCAAACGCCTTGTTAATTGGGATCCAGTGCTGCATACCGCCGTATCCGATTTAGAGGTTATTTCTACCGAAGAGCAAGGCAGTCTTTGGCACATGCGCTACCCATTAAGCGATGGTTCAGGGCATTTAGTGGTGGCCACCACGCGTCCTGAAACCATGCTGGGTGACCAAGCCGTTGCGGTGCATCCCGACGACGAACGCTACCAGCACTTAGTAGGCAAAACCATTACCCTGCCTTTAGTGGGTCGTGAAATTCCGATTATTGCCGACGATTATGTCGATTTAGAGTTTGGAACAGGGTGTGTCAAAATCACCCCTGCACACGATTTTAACGATTACGAAATGGGTAAACGTCACAACTTACCCATGTTAAATATCTTAACCGTTGATGCCGCCATTAACGACGAAGCCCCTGAAAAATACCAAGGACTGGATCGTTTTGAAGCACGTAAACAGATCATCGTTGATTTAGAAGCGTTGGAATTAATGGAAGATATTAAACCGCATACCTTAATGGTGCCACGTGGCGATCGCTCTCATGCGGTGATTGAGCCTTTCTTAACGGATCAATGGTACGTCGCGGTTGAATCACTTGCCAAACCCGCCATTGATGCCGTTAAAAATGGCGACATTGAATTTGTGCCCAAAAACTGGGAAAACACCTATTTTGAGTGGATGAACAACATTCAAGACTGGTGTATCTCGCGCCAAATTTGGTGGGGACACCGTATTCCCGCTTGGTATGACGAAAGTGGCAAGGTCTATGTTGGGCGTACCGAACTGGAAGTGCGCGAAAAACACCAACTTTCAAGTGACGTTGTTCTTAATCAAGACGAAGACGTTCTGGATACATGGTTCAGCTCGGCACTTTGGACGTTCACCACGCTAGACTGGCCTGAAAAAACCCCTGAACTGGAAAAATTTCACCCCACATCGGTACTGGTTACCGGCTTTGACATCATCTTCTTCTGGGTAGCCCGAATGATTATGATGGGGCTTAAATTTACTGGCGAAGTGCCCTTTAAACAAATTTATGTACACGGATTGGTCAAAGACGGTGAAGGGCAAAAAATGTCCAAATCTAAAGGGAATGTTTTAGACCCGATTGATTTGATTGACGGCATTGAGCTGGAAGATCTGGTTAAAAAACGTACCTACGGCATGATGCAACCAGAAAAGGCATCCAAAATTGAAAAAGCCACTCGCAAGCAGTTTGCCGATGGTATTCCTGCATTTGGAACCGATGCCATTCGCTTTACCTTTGCCTCTCTGGCCTCAACAGGCCGTGATATTCAGTTTGATTTAAACCGAGCGGAAGGCTATCGTAACTTCTGTAACAAACTATGGAACGCCACCCGTTATGTGCTGATGAACACCGAAGGCTATGACACGGGTGTAGACCCTAAATCAGAAATTGAGCTATCACTGGCCGATCGCTGGATTGTCTCGCGTTTACAGCAAGTTGAAGCCGATGTGGCCAAGCATTTTGATGCCTACCGTTTTGATTTAGCCGCCAACGCACTCTATGAATTTACATGGAACGAATATTGTGACTGGTATTTAGAGCTGGCCAAACCCATCCTAACCCAAGACAGCTCTGAGGCGGCCAAACGTGGAACCCGTAAAACACTGGTGCGCGTACTGGAAACCATTTTACGACTGCTGCATCCAATCACCCCTTTTATTACCGAAGAAGCGTGGCAAGCAGTTGCACCACTGGCCGGTAAACAAGGTGATACCATTATGTTGGAGCCGTATCCAGAAGCCGATGACTCTAAAGTAGATCAAGAAGCAATTTCTGAGCTGGAGTGGGTAAAAACGTTTATCATAGGCGTACGTAAAATTCGCTCTGAAATGGACATTGCCCCAAGCAAGGCTCTACCCGTATTTTTAGAGGGGCTAACCGCTCAAGATACCCAGTGGCTAAATAACAACAAACGTTACTTGTTAGCCTTAGCTAAATTGGCTTCCATTGAAGTATTAGGTGCGGCCAATACCGCACCTGAATCTGCCGTTGCGCTGGTAGGGGAGATGAAAGTACTCATTCCCATTGCAGGACTGATTGATAAGGAGGCCGAACTGGCAAGACTTTCAAAAGAGATGGGTAAACTTCAAAATGAAATTAAACGCTTAGGCGGTAAATTAAATAACGCAGGTTTTGTGGCAAAAGCCCCCGAAGCCGTGGTTGCCAAAGAGCGTGAAAAATTGGCGGGATACCAAACCGCATTAAATAACTTAGAGACTCAATATGAAAAAATTCAACAAATTTAACCTCGTATTAACCCCCGTTGCCAAAGGTTTAATCGTAGCAAGCGTATTAAGCTTGAGCTTAACCACTCACAGCCTACATGCCGCCGTAACGCCAGGGTACACCAACTACGTAACTGATACCTTTAAAGTACCGATGCGACGCGGGGGAGGCACGGGCTTTAAAATCAGCCGAATGATGCCTCCTGGTGCGGCCGTTAAAATATTAGAGGTGAATGGCGAAGGGTGGGCGCTGGTCGAGAATAAAAAGGGAGGAAAAACGCACACAGGCTGGATGCACACCAGCACACTGCAAAACACCCCCATTGCCAGAGCACGCTTAGACAGGCAAATGAAAAAAACTACCGCACTTGAAGAAAAATTAAACGGACTTCAACATGAACTCAAAACACTCAAAGAGCGTCATGATGAAACCAATAAAGAGCTGTCTAGTGTAAAACAAGAAAAATTTGAACTCACACAAGCACTCACACGCCTTAAATCAATCTCAAGTAATGCGGTGGAGCTAGATCAGCAAAATCAACAAATGACACAACGCTTATCCACCCTAGAAGATCAAAATGCAATTATGAGAGAGCAGATCGACCAATCCGAAGACTCCATTAAACGCCAGTGGTTCTTAACAGGGGGGGGGGTACTTTTATTTGGACTGTTGTTAGGCCGATTCTTTAAAATACCTGCTAAGCGTAAGAAGTGGGGGGAGATTTAAGAATCAGTACAACAAAAATAGTCAAAAAAAAAGAGTCTTAAAAAAGGCTCTTTGACTAAAATATATTCCTTATTTTTAACCATTCCATCCACTAACCCCAAATTTCTTGGGGCTTGTCCGAGCGAACCTCAATCTTCAACCAAAGATACCGCCTTAGAGGTAGGAATATTGGTTTGGGGCGTAGTAACCACCACGTCTAACGTACCATTAACCACACCCTCTTCATTTGGTAGCGCAGTAACTAAAACTAAAAATGTAAACTCATACGCACCCAAACGACCCCCTACTGTCGCTGGCGTTGCACTTATACTTAATGCCTCTCCCCCTGAAACACTGATACTCGATCCTGTAGGAGCGGATTGCCTTATAGGGTAAATGCAAGCTGGATCATTAGGGTTAACAACCCCTTCAATACGATTACCATCCTGACCATCCAAACAAAGAGCAGCAGTATCTTCAATTAATACCCATAAGTTTTTAGAACCAACGTCATCTATAGCTACTTTTGTTACTGGTTGACACAGAAGACCTGGTGTAGGATTTGCAGGATCATAACTATCATCAATCGCTAACTTGTTATTATCATCCAGACAAGTTCCCCTACTATCAGGTAATAGCTCATACAAATGTACATTAGGAGTGCTAGACGCCATAATCAACAACGCTCTGGCCCCAATATTAACCAGTGTAGTTGAACGGTCTGCAATATTGTTTGGCTCAGAAGGACAATCAGTAGGGTGGTCACAAGGTATCCCGTTATAAACGCCATCTCCTGGTGTGTAGGCAGCATTTTCATCATAATCAATTAGCTTTTCATCTAGACTAAAGCTAATGTCTCCAGGGTTATAGGTTTCGCTTTCGTCATCATCTCTAAATATCTCCCCTAAATCATCAAATGAATCTCCATCATTAAACACACCGTCTCCATTATGATCATAAAACGTTTCGTGCCCTATCGCATACGCTAAAATAGTCGTTCGATTATCTGAAGGTTTAGGGTTTTGGTTTCTCCACGTAACTTCGCAAGTTCCATTCGTCGTTGCACATGAACCATCAATAACCCCCCCTTCTGTCGTAAAGTTTATCACCGTACCATCTGGTATGGGGTTGTTATTTCGATCACCCAAACGAACCACCAAAATAACTTCATCGCCATTTAATCCTCCTTCTGGCGCAAACTTACCCTCTACAACCCCTAAACTAAAGCTGTTTTGGTCAGGAATACCTGTCGTGACCGTCAAAACATCAGACTGCACGTCTAAAAGCGTACCATCGTCCTTTTCAACAAAAGCAGTAACCCTAACAGGGGTTGGCACAGTTCCCGCAAGCACCGTTACAAACGCCTCTCCCTGCTCATTCGAAATGGTAGATGTTTCAGTTAATGTTAACCCGCCAACCGTATTGGTCAGCTTAAACTGCACCTCAACGCCTGAAACAGGATTTCCCAGATCATCTACCACTTTATAGGTTAAACGAGAATTTTCACTATACCCAATACCGCCCGTCCCTTTTAAAGATAAAAACGTGGGATCCGCACTTAAAAATTGTAATGAAGCGGCGGATTCAGGAAGAACCGTTGCAATAAATTGATAATTAAACGTTTCTGACTCACTCGTTAATCGTGGTGTTGCCATAAACTCGCCTGGCGCGGTTCCCGTTGTAATGTCTGGCGGGCTAATCGTAACGGATGCCGTTCCCAAGCTGTCGGTTAAAACGGTGGATTGGCTCAATGTTCCAGATGTCGATGAAAGATCAATCAACTCATTTGCAAGCGGTGAATTATCGGAATCTACAAACGTAAGGTCTACTTTTGCCGAATCGCTAATAGGAATACTGTTCGCCTCAACACCCGTTGAAGAAATAGACATAATCAGTGTTAACTGTGGCTTTACGGCTTCCGCAGCAATAAATTGATAGTTAAACGCTTCTGCTTCACTCGTCAACTCTGGTGTTGCAGTAAACACGCCTGGTTTAGTCCCTTGTGTAATATCAGGGGGAGAAATCAGCACCGAAGCGCCACCTAGGTTATTCGTTAACACGGAAGATTGACTGAGCGTTCCAGAGTTTGCCGATAAATTAATCAACTCATTCACAAGTGGCGCATTCGCCGCATCAACAAACACAAGGTCTACTTTGGCCACATCACTGATCGGAATATCGCTATTAACCACGCCTGTCGATTCAATAGACATAACAAGTGTTAACCGTGGTTTAACCGCATCAGCCGCAAGAAACTGATAATTAAAGGTTTCCGCTTCACCCGTTAACTGTGGCGTTGCCGTAAACACGCCAGGCGCTGTGCCTATCGTGATATTAGGTGGATTAATGAGAACAGAAGCCCTACCTAAATTATCCGTTAACACAGAGGTTTGAGTGAGCGCCCCCGAAGTCGTCGATAAGTAAATCAACTCATTCGCAAGGGGTAAATTATTCGAATCTACAAACGCAATTTCTACCTTTGCGACATCACTAATAGGAATATTATTACCCGCTACACCTGTCGATTCAACCGACATAACAAGTATTAAACGAGGTTTAAGTGCCTCCGTAGCAACAAACTGGTAAGCAAAACTCACCCCTTCGCTGGAGGATTGAGACGTTGCGGTAAATACCCCAGGAGCAGTTCCTTCCGTGATATTGGGGGGATTAATAATAACAGAAGCCCGACCTAAACCATCGGTTAAAACAGTGGTTTGAGCAAGTACACCAGAAGTTGTAGACAACGTAATTAACTCACTCACAAGCGGAACATTGTTTTCATCTAAAAATACAATATCCACTCTAGCTTTATCATTAGTGGGGATATAAATACTTCCCACTCCTGTGGATTCGATGGACATAAATAAATTTATACCAGAGCCTACAACACCGCCTGAGCCACCTTCTTTTGAGTCATCTGAAGGCGCTGGACAACCGACAAGCAACAGTAAAGAAATAAGACTCATCCACTTAAAAAACTTAATCATATCCCGCTATCCTTTTATACCTTTTTTCGTGCAATAAATGCTTGTGTTAATGTACCAGAATCTAAATATTCCAGCTCGCCACCCAATGGAATGCCTTGTGCCAATCGGGTGGTTAATATACCAAAAGCGTCCGCTAACTGTTGAATGTAAAACGCTGTGGCTTCACCTTCTACGGTTGGGTTGGTGGCAATAATCAGTTCGCTAACCTCTTGACTGGCTAGACGCGCCGCTAAGATATCTAATCCTAACGCCTCAGGCCCTATGCCGTCAATGGGGGACAAATGCCCCATTAATACGAAGTATTTTCCTTTAAACACGCCTGACTGCTCAATAACCGTCACATCTGTTGGGCTTTCAACAATGCACAGTTCCGATGAATTTCGCTGTGTTGACACACAAAGCGTACAGATTTTTTCTTCGGTTAAGGTTCGGCATAATGAGCAATGTCCGACTTTTTCGACGGCATGAGACAGGGATTGAGATAATTTCTCCCCCCCCTCTTTGTTGCGCTCTAAAATATAATACGCCATTCGTTGCGCCGATTTTGGCCCAACCCCAGGTAAAATACGAAACGCATCAATCAACTCTTGAATTAAAGGACTTTTCACAAGAACCAAAATGCCTTAAAACGGCATTTTCATCCCTTCAGGCAACTCCATTCTCCCAGTCAACCCACCCATTTTCTCTTTAGATACGTCTTCTACATTACGCACTGCGCTGTTTACGGCGGCGGCAAACAGGTCTTCCAACATCTCTTTATCGTCCATTAAGCTGTCATCAATGGTCACGTTTACCAGCTCATGCTTTCCTGTCATCACAACCTTTACCATGCCCCCGCCAGACTCACCTGACACTTCCATTTTAGCAATTTCTTCTTGCGCTTCTTGCATATTTTTTTGCATGTCTTGCGCTTGTTTCATTAAATTACCTAAACCACCTTTACCACTAAACATACTGTTCTCCTTAACAAATATCATTCCAAGATAATAACTAAAATTATTAAACGGGTTTAATGCTGTCCATTATAACCTCCAAGCCCAGCGATTGGGTTAAAGCCTTTACTATTGTGTCTTGCTGAATGGACTCTTCAGCTTTATTTTGTTTTATTTTCGCCTGCTGTTTGGCGTATTTTACTGGCGTAAAGTGCTCATTAGACTCAACAAACTCTAATGTAAAGTCTGCACCAAAATGCTGTTTAACCGCGTCAGAAAACTGTTGCAATGCCATCGTTTGCTTAGAATAATTTTGCTCAGGATCAATGCTCACCGAAAGACTTGTTGCCGATAGTTCCATTAAAACTGAATTACGCGCCACTTCTGCCGCCATGCCTTTTAAAGGCAGTTGTTCAATCAGCTCTAACCATGGCTTAATGGAATCACTGGAATGTTCAAGCGAAATTTTCCCCCCCCCCTCTTCGTCTTTAGATGTGATATTATCAGACGTTATATCCACCGTGGATATTGCGGTCTCTGCAATACGAATTGGGGCAACCTTTTTCTCTACAAAGGGTTGCGGAGAAGGCGTTTCTGGTCGATTTAAAGTGGGCGCTTGTAACGGTTTGGGTGATGCCTCGGCATCAAGACGTGGCTTTCCCAGCGATTGTTTTAACCTCGCTTTAATTTTTTCTAAATGGTCGGAGGACGCGGGTGGAGAATTAGAAGGAGCTGAAATTGGATTCGGTTGCGCCATTGATGGCCTGTTTTCAACAGATTCGACTTTATTTGCCATTAACGTTCGTGCAGACGCCAACCCATCTAAAGCGTTTTGAGAAGGCGGCATCATTTGAGGGGCTATTCCCCCCCCCCCTGCTGTTCTTGTTGCACACTGGAAGAAGGTGAACTAGGCAACACTTCACCTTGCTGAACGGGTTGAAACGCCAACATACGAATCAGAGACATCTCAAATCCAATTCGTATATCAGGCGACAATAGCATGTCCTGTTTTGCCAACAAGGCAATTTGGTAAAGCAACTGCACTCGCTCGGGAGTTAATTGAGAGGCCAACGATTTTATCACCTCTTCGGGCATCGTTGTTAAGGCTGTGCTGTCATTAAATACTTGAGAGTAAGAGAGCGCATGCAACACTTCAATCAACTGCGCTAAAAGGGCTTGATAATCCACTCCCATCACGGCCAATTGCTGAATGACCTCTTTAAGCGGTTCCGCCTCTTCGTTTGCCAATGCAGTTAAAATGGCCACACTGTACTGTTGGTCAACCCAGCCCAACATGGTTTGCACAGGCTCAAACATCACCTCGCCCGCACCATAAGCGATCGCTTGATCCAATAAACTCAATGCATCACGCGCCGAGCCATCCGCTGCTTTGGCAATCAAGCCCAAGGCACTGCCATCAAACGACAACGCTTCTTGTCCCATAATAAATTCAAGGTGATTTTGAAGCTGTGGCTGGGTTAATCGCATTAAATTAAACTGCAAACAACGCGACAAAACCGTAACAGGAAGCTTATGGGGGTCGGTGGTAGCCAAAAGAAATTTCACATGCTCTGGCGGTTCTTCCAATGTTTTTAACAACGCATTAAAGCTGCTTTTAGACAACATGTGTACTTCATCAATCAAATACACTTTATAACGCCCTTGAGTGGGCGCAAACTGCACGTTGTCTAAAATCTCTCGCGTATCATCCACCTTGGTACGCGATGCCGCATCCACCTCAATCAGGTCAATAAATCGTCCTTCGTCAACCGAACGACACACATCACAAACACCACAAGGCTTAGAAGAAATCCCCTTTTCACAATTTAAAGCTTTGGCAAAAATACGCGCAATCGTGGTTTTTCCAACCCCACGCGTGCCAGTAAACAGATACGCATGATGCAATCGCTGCTGATCCAACGCATTGGTCAACGCCTGCATCACATGAACCTGCCCCACCAGTTCTGAAAAGTTTTTAGGACGCCACTTACGGGCAAGAACGGTAGAACTCATGAAGCAATGCCTTAACAAATAAAATTGAATTTATTTTAACGTGAAATCCAAAACAAGGGGGGGATATTTTGTGTAAGACAAGAGAATCGTACTAGAATTTAAAGGTAAGAACAAAAAGTGGTGGCAACCCTACCCGCCTGACCTCGGCGCACGCATCAGAAGGTACCGTTGCTTCCTTCCGGACCTGGCGGAATTTCCAACTTAGCGTCGCGAGGGGACGAATAGAGTCACCATAATAGAATACAAATAGGAATTGGCGGAGAGCGGGGGATTCGAACCCCCGATAGGGTTTAGCCTATACACGCTTTCCAGGCGAGCTCCTTCAGCCACTCAGACAGCTCTCCTGTCCTAAATGAGGGGCGAATTATACTTGCTAAAACAATCGCTGTCTACCCAAATCCAAATATACGAAATGCGGATTAAAAAATAACGATTATCTCTGCTTACGACGACGCGCCGCCATAAAACCAACCAATCCTAAACCACCCAACATTAATGCAATGGAGCTGGGTTCAGGAGTGGGAGAAACGTTTTCTAAAGACCAAGAACCCCACACCTGATAGCGCAAGGGATCGCTAGAGGATCCCCTCAAAATAAGAGAATAATCCCCAGACACAAGCTCTTCTGCCCAAGACTCGATAGGGTCATAAGAATTATCAATAAACCAAGGTACCAATTCACCCACAGAATTTTTAAGTACTACTTCTGAAAAGCTTATATGCCCATATTCATATCCATATTCATCATACCCAAAAAGTGACTTCACATTCGCATTCAAATTCACCGTTCTATTTTCTGGCACAGTAAAGTTAAATGTATCACTAAAATCACCATCAATCTCGATGTTTGCAAAAAACGAACCAGACTCGTCACTAGAAAAGTCTACTAATTCAAAAAAATCCGCTACAGCAAAATTTGACACAAATACCAAAGAACTGGCTATCCCTATTTTTTGAAATTGATTCATCACTCTCCCCTTCCCTTAATAAATAGAAATTTAATTATACGCATAAAAACCAAGTTCATGATGACTTTTATCCGCCTTTATGCCAGCGCCAAATATAGTACAACGCAGGAATCACAAACAGCGTCAATACCGTAGAAGACAAAGTTCCAAAAATCATCGAGACCGCTAACCCACCAAATACGGGATCGGATACCATGATGACCGAGGCAGACATAATCGCCAGTGCGGTTAATAAAATGGGTCTAAAGCGTACTTTCCCTGCTTCAATCACCGACTCTTTTAAAGACTTCCCTTTGGCTTCAAACTCCAAGGTAAAGTCGATTAATAGCAACGAATTTCGTACCACAATACCCGCCAGTGCAATCACCCCGATCATCGAAGTGGCGGTAAAGGCTTGATTGGTAATCCAGTGTCCCGGAAATACACCAATCATGGTTAATGGAATTGCACCCATTACAATCGTTGGAATCATAAACGAGCGATAATAACCCACCAGTACAAAGTAAATCAGAATCAAGGCCACAATAAAGGCACTGCCCATGTCTCTAAAGACATCTAAGGTCAGACGCATTTCGCCGCCCCATAAGAGATGATAGTCCATCACATCATCTGGATGTGCTTCTACAAACCCTAGATTGCTGGTTTTAAAAGCCACGCCCGATTCTGGCAAGGTCACTTCATCCAACATTTTATCCAGTGTTAATACCGCATACACAGGGCTGGAAGCTAATAACTCCCCCCCTATCATCACCATCTGGTGTTGATCACGGTACATAATCGGTTTTTTCTGCTTAATTTTTTCAATGGTCGCAATCGCTGATAACGGCACCGCTTCACCACTGCGAGCGTGTACGCGTAACGTCAGTAACTGCTCGACGACCGCACGCTCTGTACGCGGTAAACGCACTAAAATACCCACCGGTTCACGCGCATTATCCAAATGCATAAAGCCTAGCTCATAACCATTAATGTAATCCCGTAACATTTTAGAGACACCCGCTGGCTCTACCCCAAGCAGACTGGCCTGAACACGGTCAATCTTTATCTCATAGGTATCGGCATCGTCTGTCACGCTGTTATCAATATTAATTAAACCGTAAATTTGATTAAACGACTCGGTCACCTCTTTAGCTGCCAGACGCAACGTATCGTAATTTGGCCCATAAAGTTCGGCCATTACTTGCGTGGTCACAGGCGGCCCCGGAGGCGTTTCATACAGCTTGATATTGGCTGTCGGAAACATTTTTTGCAACGGCTGAATCGCCTCATGCACCCTTTGAACAACCTCATGGGATGATTCACTGCGTTGGTGCTTACTGACCAAATTTACCCGAATTTGAGCAAAGTTCGCCCCCTGTTTCATTAAATCGCCTCGCACCAGTGCCGCAAAATCAATGGGCGCGTGTTCACCTAAAAAGACACTGTAATCGGTCACATGCTCGGTTTGAGACAGTAAGTCTCCCACATAACGCACCACACGATCCGTCGCTTCCAAGGCAGTGCCTTCTGGCATATCGACTTGAATCAAGAAGGTACTGGTATTGTCATAAGGCAACATTTTAACCTCAACCCCTGCTGGGTGAAGCGGGTTGCTCATGCCATCGTCCCGTAAAAATTGCAGTGCAGGTTGCAACATCGAAGCCATAAGCGCCATCAATACTGCAAATAAAAACAGGTTACGCTTAGTACGGCTTTCGACAATCGGCATCATCAGCTTTTCATACCAAACACGCATCCAGTCCTCTTTTTCGACATGATGCGCTTCCAGACTTTCTCGCTCTTGCATCTCACGGATGGCTTTTTTGCCCAAAAAACGGTACGCAATGTAAGGCACTAATATATAGGCCACCAGCAAAGAGGCCAGCATTGCAACGGGCACATTAAATGGGATCGGTGCCATAAATGGCCCCATCATGCCGGTCACAAACAACAGCGGCAAAAAGGCCAACACAACCGCTATGGTCGCTACATTGGTTGGGTTACCTATTTCATTGGTAGCGCGAATAATCACCTCATCAAAGCGTTCAGGATTAAAGCCATTATGAATATGCCGGTGAATATTTTCGATCACCACAATGGAGTCGTCCACCAATAATCCCAGCGCTAAAATAAGCGCAAATAACGTGATTCGATTAATCGTCTGGTCGGCTAAAAACCCAATAAATAAAACAATAAACAGAATCAGCGGAATGGTAATCACCACAATACCCGCTTCACGCCAGCCTAAAAAAATAATTAAAATCAGTACGACAGAACCAATGGCTATGGCCAAATGCTCCATTAATAAATTCACCGCACTGTTGGCTTTTTCGCCATCATTACGCGTGACCACCACCTCGACATTACTGGGCAGTACCCCCGCTTTCAGCTCTTCTAGTTTTTCTAAAACGGCATCGGTCACATTCACCGCATTGGTGCCCGGTTTTTTCGCCAAACTGATGGTCACGGCAGGTTGATCCGCTGCACTTGAGCTAGGCGTTCCAGGGCCAAACCCAATACGAGAATAACTGTCAGCCTCTTTTGGGCCATCTTCAATGCGCGCAATGTCTTTTAAGTAGATAATACGGCCGCTTTCCGTGCTAATAATCAGGTTACCAACATCTTCAGCATTGCCCAAATAGCCATTCACTCGAATCGGATGGCTGCGATTATTGTTGACCACTTCACCGACGGGTAGCGCCACATTACTGCTTAATAAGCGTTGGCTAATCGCCTCTAACGACAAGCCTGTTAAGGCAATTTTTTGAGCATCTAACCAAACATTAATGGCTCGCTTTTGACCGCCCACTACGTCCGTAAACGACACCCCTTCCACATTGCGTAGATGCTCCACCAGCTTTAAAGAAATATCTCGCAAATCATACCCCGACAACTCACTGGATGTAATCGCCAGCGTCATCACGGGCACGTCATCCACATTAATCGGTTTAATCAAAGGTTCATGAGTGGCAGGCGGCATTTTATCCATGTTCTGCATCACTTGATTATAGATATTCACCAAGCTGTCCACTTGATTTTCACCTACTTCAAACTGTACCGTGACCACACCAAAATCATTGGTGGCATAACCAAAGGTATGTTTTACCCCCGGTAGCGCCGCTAAAATGGTCTCTAAAGGTTTAACCACCATATTGCTCACTTCCGCAGGCGATGCCCCCGGTTTGGGCACAATAATATTGGCGGCAGGCACCACAATTTGAGGGTTGTATTCACGAGGCGTCATCACAAACGATAACAACCCTGCCAACAAGACAAACATCACCATCAAAATAGTGGTTTTAGAGTGAATAAAAGCCTGCGCTAACTTACCCGCAACATTCAGCTTAAGCGGCTCTAAAGCATCGTGATTTTTAAGCTCAGCCATCTTAGCCCCCTTGTGTTTCTAAGCGTTCAACATCACGGCTTAACGATTTTTTAATCGTTAAAATATCTCCGTTTAACAGAGGTTGCTCACTAAACGTTACAATGACCTCTCCCAGCGCCAAACCTGACTGAATCTCAACAAGCTCATTACGAAGCAACCCTGTGCGCACCATGTGAAAAAAAGCTTTTCCATCCTGAACTACAAAGACCCCATCAATGCCTGCACGATTAATCACCGCCGTTTTAGGTACCATCATCGTTTGACGCACGCCACGGTTAAAACTTACCCTAGCAAAGGTTCCACTGTTAATATTTAAATCCTTAGGCAAACTCAACTTCACCGTATGCGTACGTGTTTTGGCATTGGCGGCTCCCACTAATGTATATACCGTGCCCATAAACGGCTTAGACTGCCCTTCCAGTGCAATCTGCACCTCATCGCCCAAACGCAACACTGCAAACAGATCGCCTGCTACTTCGGTTTGTACACTCAGAGAGGTTGAATTTTCAATCACTAATACGGGTTTACCAGGCGCCGCTAAATCGCCCGCTACCGCTAATTTTTCAACCACCACGCCATTAAAAGGCGCTCTTACATTAGCGTAATGCAACTGCTCTTTGGCTTGATTTAAGCTCGATTTAGCTGCGGCCACATTTTGTTGCGCCACACTGTACTGCAAACGCATTTTGTCATACTGCTGTTTCGAGACCGACTCCTCTTTAAACAGTTTACTGAAACGATCAAAGTCTAACTTAGCATCTCTTAACCCCGCCAACGCTTGCTGATACGCCGCATTGGCTTGAGTAATTTGGCTTTTAATATCGGCCGAATCAATGCTAAACAGCAGATCACCCTGCTTAACCGTTTGACCGACCTGCACATCCAGCGCCTTAATGTAACCAATTAAACGTGAGGCAATACTCGCCTTCTGCTCCGGCACAACCGACCCCGGCACAACGGCCATTAAAGGGATCTCTCCTAAGCGCACCGTTTCGACCGTAACCGCCACCGTATTAATGGTTTGAGAGGCCGATGAAGTGGCCTCTTGTTCACTGGAACAACCTGATAGGCCTAATGATAGGGTTAATAAAAGTAAACCGACTTGTTTTGAAAAACGTCTCATAATTTTGCCCTTAAAAATATCTATTTTTTAGTCACTGCTCAGCGACACACTGTTTGGTTTGGACGACTCTACTCGCTGTAGTCGTTATTTATAACTGATCCAGCGTCATCGTACCGGTGACCAATCGTAACTTCGCTTTGTAAATATTGACATCAAACTCCGCCGAGACAAGCTCTGCCTTCGCTTTATCCAACTGCGTTTTACTCGCCAATACTTCCGTCATCGTGGCCACCCCCCCTTCATAGCGTTTTACGATTAGACCTTGCGCTTCGGTAGCATGTTCCACCGCCAATTTATCGGCTTGAACCTGCTTTAAAGCCACTTGCATTTTTTGCCAGTTAAGCAACACATCTAACCGAATTTTATTTTCTTGAGCCTTCACACTGGCACGTTTTTGCATCGCCTCGGCATTTGCCATATCGACCGAACTTTGTGTTACCCCAAAATCCAGAACATTCCAAGAGACCACGCCTGCGACGGTATATGAGCTGTTATCAAGACCTAAAGCATCATTATTCCACTCTTGTCGCATCATCACATTAAAGCTTGGATAGCTATCTGCCTTGGCAATACGCGCGTTATACAGAGACGAAGAGACCTCTTTACGTTTGGCCGCCAACTGAGGGTTAGACGTTAACGCCAAATTCAACAGTGCCTCGGCCGACTCTGCGGGTAACTTTAAATTTACACGCTCAGAGACATCCACCAGTTCATGCGTATCTTTGTTCATTAAAATTTTCAAGCGATCCAGAGCTATTTGCTCTTGACCCTTCGCCTCAAGTAACCCCGCCTCGGCCATCGACAAATGTACTTGCGCACTCAATAACTCTGAACGCACCACCACGCCCTCATTCACTAAATTACGCGTGGTTTTTACAAAAGCCTCTGCGGTACGTTTGGCTTGTTGCGCCACTTGAATATGCGCTCGCGCAGCGTGTATCGCCTCATACGCATGGTAAACGCTGTACGTTAAATATTGTTGCATGGCAATATCGCCCTGCTTAGCCGCTTGAATCATCGTTTGCGCTTGCGCTTCATAATGATCCATTTTGCCCCCGTTCCACACCGGCAAGTTCACATCAATACGAGTATTAAAATCGGTATACGCATCAGGGTTATTGAGGCGATCAAGTGAAAAATCATTCGCCGCCACACTCTGCTGTTGCAATTTCATCCCAAACGCCGTCAAGGCATTGGTGGTATTGGCTGCGGTTAACGAAAGATTTACCTGAGGCAAACGACTCGATTCAGCCTTATTCAAAGCCGACTTTGCCTGCTGAATACGCGCCGCACTCAACGCCATTTCGGGATTTTGAGCTAACGCCGTATTGACACACATTTTAAAATCCATCGACTCCGCCAGCGCACTCACCGGCAATGCCAGCAACGCGCCAGCAACAGATGCCCATGCCACAGAATTTAAAGAAAAAACTTTCAGTATTTTCATACGTTTTTAATCCCCTAAGATAACCATTCATTCTTACACTGCGTAACAGAAATAGCCCATCAATATTTTATATGAGGATATTATAGCGACTCTCGAAATATTAGCAAATTCTAATATTGATGGTTAAAAGGGTAGCGTCTCCATTTATTTGTTAGAAATACCATTCTATTTTTTATTAGGAGGATGCATTAATGATTTTTGGTTTTATGGCAATGAGATTGTTTTAATGCTAGTGCCTAAAGGAGTTCGCTTGTATTGAATTGGAGCTAAGTACCATCCATGTTTAAAAATATACTCAGGTCTATTTGATTTGAACTTAAAATTACCTAGTTCAAATAAATCCCAGTAATTTTCAATATACGTAAGAGGTAATTCTGTTTGACATGCTGGACATGGGCTATTGCAAATAATAGTATTACAATTATTTTCTGCTGTAATAATGCCTGTTGCGGCTTGAAGTACTTTTTTTCTTCCTTCGAGTAACCACTCACTAGGAAGAGTATTTTCTGTATATCCTTTCTACATATTGAGACCTTTGCACGAAAACAAGTTGAATGATGTCAATTTTCATACTTAATCTCAGAAGTTTTATTAAAATACATCATATCCCCAAACACCCATCAATGGACTAAAAATGGCTTGGAAAAACCTAACTCAAACCTTAACAACTGGTAGCCTTCATGACTCCAATGTGTTTGAAGAGCTCTTGACAGGTAACGAAAAAGTTCTCTATGCAGACAGTGCTTATAAAAGCCAGAAACACGACCAACTGTTAAAAAGAAAAAGCATTAAAAACCAACTACTGCACAGAGTTTACCGCAATACTCCGTTGAACGAGTCCCAAAAAAATGATAATCGATTTGCCAGTCAAGTGAGATATGTAGTTGAAAGAACCTTTGGTGTCCTCAAGCAATACTACGGATTGGGTCAAGCCAGATATATAGGGATAGAAAGAAATCAAGCTAGATGGAGTAGCTATACTAAGGAAAAATACCAACAAATCAACCGAAAGGCCGAATATTAGTCTAAACATGAGACACAAATTGAGATTAACTTAAAAAAATGCCTTATTTAATGATTGGGTGGGATTTTTAAGTGGCCGTGCAAAGGTCTCAATTAATTTTAAGATTATTATAGACCATTACATTTATTACAGAGAGGGGGGGGAAGAAATGTTCAATTTAAATTATTCCCCCCCTTGTTGAGGTTAAACCGTTATGCCATTAGAACAAGCTAAAGAACATCAAGTTAATGAGATTTGTGATCTCGTTAATTTAGCCTATCGAGGTGAAAAAGGCTGGACAACCGAACGCCAGCTTGTGCAAGGTAATCGCTGTACACCTAATGAGGTAAACGCCTACTTATCTAACCCAAATACACATCTAATGGTACTCATAAAAGACAATCAAATACAGGCGTGCATCTGCATTGAAAAAGCAGAGGATTGTGCCTATATTGGTTTTTTTTCTGTACACCCAAATACCCAAGGGCAAGGCGTTGGAAAGGCTGTTTTAACACAAGCCGAATGGTTTGCTAAAGAAGATTTAAACATCTCCAAAACGCTAATGATTGTTATCTCTCAACGAACAGAGCTTATTGAATATTATGAGCGTAGAGGGTATTGCAGGACAGGCAAGGCTCAAGATTACCCTGTTGACCTACAAGTGGGCGAGCCTTTTAATGCGGGATTGATGGTTGAATATTTGGAGAAAAACCTTAAATGTTAAATATAATTGGATTTACCGACATGAAAAAACAACGATGTGTGTTTTTAATAATCTTATTTTTTATGTTCTCTGGGCAAACGTTAGCAGGGATGACAGAGGCTGAAGTTGCTTTTGAGAAAGAAGACTATGAAACAGCTGAGAAAGAATATCGGGTTTTAGCGAATCAGGGGGTTGCTGAAGCACAGTTTTATTTAGGGGCTATGTATGAATATGGTAGCGGAGTTGCAAAGGACGAGCGTCAAGCAGTTGTTTGGTATACCAAAGCAGCGAATCAGGGGCTTGCTAAGGCACAGAACAATTTAGGGACTATGTATGGACGTGGTCGTGGCGTTGCAAAGGACGGGCATCAAGCCGTTAATTGGTATACCAAGGCGGCTAATCAGGAGTATGTTTCTGCACACTTAAATTTAGGGTATATGTATAGATACGGTTTCGGAGTTGTAAAGAATGTAAGCCAAGCAGTTGCTTGGTATACCAAAGCGGCTAATCAGAAAGATGCTTATGCACAGTTTAAGTTAGGGGCTATGTATGCGGGGGGTCTCGGTATTGCAAAGGATGAACGTCAAGCAGTTGCTTGGTATACCAAAGCAGCTAATCAGGGGTTTGCTGAGGCACAGATAAATTTAGGGAAAATGTATGCTATAGGCAGTGGAGTTGACTCTAATAAAAGAAAAGCCTATGAACTATGGCTTTTAGCGGCAGAACAAGGACACTCCAAAGCTCAAAATGATTTAGATATTCTTTGCAGTAAAAGCCCTAAGGTTTGTCAATAATTTTGGCTTTATTGCGTTGAGTTTATGACAACAGGGGGGTAGTTTTTTAAGAGGGTGTAAAAATAAATGTGTAAATGCTCATTGTCTATAATCTAAGAAAAGGATTAAATAATGAGTACATCAATGAATAAAGAAAAACTACAAGCACTTGCCAATGAACTGGCTAAAGAAGTAAAAACACCAGATGATCTAAGTCAATTAAGTGCAATGCTCACCAAAATGACCGTTGAAGCCGCTTTAAGGTCAGAGATGAACTTTCACCTTGGCTATGATAAACATCAACCTATAGAGCATAACAGTGGAAATAGTCGCAACGGCTATTCAACTAAAATTCTTAAAGGTGATCATGGTGAAATCGAACTTCAAACTCCCCGAGATCGAGACGGTACATTCCAGCCTCAGTGAGTTAAAAAACGTCAAATCTGTATCACAGAGATGGATGAACAGATTTTAGCCCTATACGCCAAAGGGATGAGTACCCGCGATATCACAGCAACATTTCAAGAAATGTATGGTGCAGAGATATCAGCAGGCCTAGTGTCTCAAGTAACCAACTCGGTTATGGAACAGGTAATTGAGTGGCAAAGTAGACCACTAGAAGCTGTTTATCCCATAGTCTACCTTGATTGTCTGGTTTTAAAAATCCGCCAAGACAAGCGTGTTATTAATAAATCAATCTGGAATGGCAACCCTATTTCGTACCTAGATGACATTTAAAGTAGTTTAATTTTGTCCAATCGCTTCTGCTCAAATTTCTCTGGTGGTAAATAACCATTGGTACTGTGTGGGCGCACATGGTTGT